>OGFC01001746.1_pt1 | contig 11383 bp, 9 predicted proteins | sample 1570841 | NCBI WGS metagenome assembly OGFC01 (sample SAMEA2582137, study PRJEB24529) | metagenome | biome: Human gut stool | place: China | collected 2011 | reverse complement strand
TATACGGATTATAGCACGGCTCCCGGTCTGGGAGTAGTGGTGACCAACTCGGATGCAACCGGCTGGTATGCTCCCGATGCATCGAGTTCGGGCTATACGGGCCATCACGTATGGTATATAGGAGATGCCAAAGGGGCTAACTGGATTTCCATCACTGAGAAAGGTGACGGTTATGACGTAAAAAATGAAAAACCTTACTATCTGACGGAAACGGTGGGAAAGGTGTATGCCTATTATCCGTTTGATCAAGATGCATTAAAAAATCTGGCAGGAATTTCGGGTGAAGGCGAACTTAAAATCCCGGTAAGCGTATTGGCTGACGGCAATATAGATGCTACAACAAACAATGCGAATAAAATCTGGAATAACAACTTATGGGGAGCGAATCCCACGGCAAACAAGTCGATAAACCTGTCTGATGCGGGCGAAACAGATTACCTGTATTTTGCGGCTGAAGGTGGCGGACGTAATGTCAACAACGGTCGTGCTAAAGGACAAACGCCTTTTGACCCGGAAGAAGGTCCGAAAAATGCCGATGCCAGTAATCCCGGTTATCTGATCAACCTGGATATGAAACATGCGATGGCGATGGTTTCCTTCCGCGTGTACGATGGTGGTAATCTGAGTGCCAGTGATGTGAAATTTACAAAGTTCATGATAAAAAATCATGGAGAGAGTGAAAATAATTACATCAAAACCGGAAATGGCAAGATGTTGCTGTCAGACGGAACAATAAGCGAAAACATGACTACTGGTACCTTGACCCGTAATATCACAAATTACACTTTGATGAGACAGATCAAAGAAGGAGAACAAGGTAATAAAGCCTTTATCGAGAACGGTAATACCGTAAACGGAAAGATCGTATCCAAAAAGGTCAGTACAATGGTTTATCCGATCGCCGGTTTCGAAGAAAACGAGATCGATGTAGTCATCACCCTTCAGGAAGGTGAAAATCCGTCGGTAGACTATACCGTCACCTTGCCGGCTTATCAGTGGCCGGCGGGAACCAATTGTATCTATACCTTCTCGGCAGGTCGGAACAAGCTGACGGTGATGGATGTAACGGTAACGGATTGGGAAGTAGACGAAGTGCCGGACGATATTCCATTGTAATCCACCTTTAAAAAACAAATCCCATGAAACAGTTCTTATACTTTTTACAATCCGTATTTCTGCTTTTTTGTGTCGCCTGCACAGAGGCTGATATCGTTTCGCCTGTGTCCGGAGACGGCGAAACAGAAGAGGGCGTTCCCTTCAGTGTGAAGAACCTGGGCATGTGGATGGAGGTGGAATCGAGAAGCATCGTCACGGGCGGCCCGAAAGAGAGGGATAGAAACCCGAACCCGCTGACCGTTGTAGGGGTATGTGTCACGAAAGAGAGCGGCAGCGGTGTGGTAAGTCTGTATAACAGCAGTATCCGTAGCCAGCAATTTGTCTGGTATGCGGGGGCGGGCACTCCTTTGTGGAAGTTGGCGGAAGGAGAGGAGCCACTCCTGCTGTATACGGAAAAAGGGACGGTCTACGGCTATGTGCCTGCCGAAAAGAGCGTTTCACTCACGGGCACTCCGAGAGCGCCGGTGATGAGCGGGGTGAGGGTACTGGATAAACAGAAGTTCTACTTCAGCGACGGGGGTAATCCGGTGGATGCCGCTATCGATGTGCAGTGGGAAACCGACCAGGAGGATTACCTGTATTGCACGGCTGCGGAACAGGTAGACCGCTGGCATCCGGAAGTATCGCTCGGGATGCAGCATGCGTTCTCGAAGGTGAGTTTCCGGGTACTGGAAGAGGGCTCGGCTTTTGCCGGTTGTTATGTGGAAAAGGTGGTACTCAAAAGTAATGGGGAGTTTAAAAAATGCACGTCAGCCAAGCTGAACCTGTCTACCGGGGAATTGAGCGGGACGCTGACAGACATCGACCAACTGGTCTTTAGCGCTGGAGGCGATACGCGTGCGGTAGGCGGGGAGTCGGGAGAGACGACGACGAACGTCCCGGTGCAGGCCTTCGGGTTGGTGATTCCGGTCAGTGGAGTGAATGTTACCCTGGAACTGACGTTCGACGACGGCCGTACCTTTACGATGAAACCGTCCGGAACGGGTGAAGGCCCCGGCAGCTTTACAGCCGACTGGAAAAAAGGATACAACTATATCTACAACCTCCGCATGCAGCCTCAGGGGATAGAGTTGGCGGAAGTGAAGGTGGCGGCTTGGAACGACGGCGGGGCGTATGATGTACCGATGGAATGACTCTTGTCACCTATTGAAACAAAGAATTAGAACACAAAGGAAATCGAATGAAACGGGATCGAATACAGTTATATCTGATTGCTCTGCTGACCGGCGGTTTGTTGGCGGGATGCACGGTAGGGACTGTGGAAGATGTCGTGCCGGAAGAGAGCCGCCTGGTGGAACTTCGTTTCAGTAAACCGGATCTCGGTGTACCGGTCCTCCTGAGTCGTACGGGGAAGGAGGCTGCCGTTCTTGAAGCATCTGCAACCCCGTTGCCCGAAGGGGCTACGGTACGCATCTGCGGCTACCTGCGCGGTGAGGTGGGGACGGCTACAGCCGAGGTTCCTTTCTCTACTGCGCAACCATCGTTTGAGGTGGCTTATGTGGTAGAAAAGGACGGTTCTTTGTCACCTTGCCTGGTGGATGATGCGGGGGTATGCCAGCCGGGAGAGGCCGCCAGTCCGGTGGTGCGTGGAGGCGTTTACGATTTCTATGCCGTTTCACCGGCGCGTCGGCTGGTAAAAGATGCGGAAGGGAGATATGTGGTGACGGCAATCCCGCATAAGGAGGATGTGATGACCTCTTTTGCCCGTGGGGTGATCGTTTCGCGTTCCTCACGTGTGGTCACACTTGAAACTTTCCGTAGACAATGCGCCCTGCTGGTGTTCAATGTCGCTCCCGCCAAGGAGAATGCGCTTCCATTCGATGAGCTATACGGAACCAGGCTGGAACTGAGTAATATCTCCGTATCCGGTGCAAGTCTGATAGCAGGAGAGGATACGGGAATCCTTCCGACAGGCGGGGACAGTAAAGTGGAGACGACCGTGATATTTGAAAGCGGGGAATTTGTACGGGTGGAACCGGGTTCCGATCCGGAGGGTATGGGCCTGAATAAAACGACTGGCATTGTCCTTCCCAAAAATGACTGTCCTTTCGGAGTGGAAATCGATGTACAAAGGAATCATGAAACGGCGACCCTGAAAGCGACCATAGATAAATCGATCACTTTTGATGCAGGCAAGCGGTATGTTTTCACGCTGGAAGTAAAGAATGACGAAAGCTGTCTGAATCTGAAAATAATAGCCTGGAATGCCATTTCCTTTTCCGACGGCGAGGTAGGTGCTTCTCCCGGCGGTTCTTATCCTGACCCGGATATCCAGGAGGGGATCGGAGCGACGATCACGGTGGCGAAATGGACAAAAATAGAGTGGAGCGATGCGGATGTCGGAGGAGGAGAATAATTGAAACAATTAAAAACGAAAAGTAATGAAACGAATCAGTAAAACCGGATTATTGGTATGGTTGCTGTTGTTGGCGGTAAGTTGTACGCGTACGGAGGTGGAAGAAAAAGATTTGCCGCCTCATCCGGCGAAAGAGGTGGAAGCCGTTTTTAGCCTGAACGTGTTGGCTAACCGCCCCCTGCAAACACGCAGCATCACTTTTACTCCGGAAGGAACGTTCGAAATCGACTCGGTTGCGTCCGGCATGACGGATTCGGTCGCAACCAAATCGCCAACCGCCTTGACAGAAGGGGATGAGAGTATGATCTCCCAACTATGGGTCGGGCAGTATGATGCATCAGGTAACCGGGTATTCAGCCATTACATTTCGCCTATGGTCGGAACGACGGTGAACCTGAAACTGAAAGAGAGTGGAGGAGCCACGCACCATGTCTGGTTTGTTGCCAATTGCGACGATTTGGGTGAGATCGCTACGGAAACGGTATTGAAAGAGCATGTATTTACGTATGCCTCGACCGCAGAGGGTTTACCTGAGAATCGTTTGTGCGGTATGACGGGAATGTGGTCGGGTGTGATCCGGGATAACGGTGTGGAGAGCATAGGTGTCGATATGACCCGGACGGTGGCAAAGATATCGTTTAGCTATTTGATCGGTGGAGACGGTTTTAGTTTCAAGCCTTCCTCGGTAAAGTTGAAATCAGTACCGGATAAAATACGCGTGGAAGAAATGACAACTCAATTAACCGATGTAATGTATGGGGAATATACCGGAGAAGCTGATGCCAACGGTGCGACGATGCACTGGTATCTTCCTGAAAACAGGGCAGGGGAAGTAACCGGTGAAAATGCCTCCACGTCGGAAAAGGAGAAAACAGGCCGGGGAGTGAGTAATGCCACTTGCATAGAACTGACGGGAACTGCGGTACAGGGTGGTGTCACTTACGAAAACGTCACCTTCCGTTTCTATCCGGGCAGTAAGGATATGAATGATTACAATATCAAACGCAATCATTATTATACCATGAGTGTGACGTTGAAGGGAATAGACGTCACCGACCAACGCATCACGGTGGGGACAATCCCGCCGATTGATACCGGTGGCTTGCAACCGATGCCTGCGGGTAAAGGCGGTACGACAGAGTTGCAGATTACAGCCCGACCGGGAGAGCGTTGGACAATCAAATTACCGGATTGGTTGTCGGCACTGATCGATAACACAATCCAGGCTGGATATGGAGCCAGGATAGATCATCAGGGTCCTGCAAAGATTGTTTTCAAGGCAGAAACAGCCAATCCGACAGCCGAGCCGCGATCATTTCCTTTTAAGATGGACGTAACCGGTAAGGAACAAAATATCGAGATCGTACAGGAAGGATCGACATTGGAGGTGGGTAACGCCATTTCCTTGGATGCTGCTTCCGGTTCGGAAGGTCAATCTTCATTTACTGTCACAAAAGGGTTGAACTGGCGTGCTGTTTTATCCGACGGTTGGCTGAGTTGGGCTTCAGGCAATCCGGTAACCAGCGGTGTTGAAGCCACAGGGGAAACCCAAAGTTTAATAGTCAAAGCATCTTCCAGTAACCCGTATGCATCAGCACGAACGGGTAGTATAATGGTAGAAGGAGGTCAATCGGTCGGCAGTTCAACATATAACGATCTGAAAAAAGAGATATCCGTAGAGCAGACCGGTTCCACGGTCACTTGTCCCACCCAACCGGTAGAAGTAAGTGCGGAGGGAGCGATCGATGCGTCTTCTCAGTTTACAGCCACTCCCTATTTACCGTGGAAAATAACAGTTTCGGAAGCCAATAACTGGCTTGGTCTGACTGGTCAAACGACGGGGCAGACAACGACAAATCCTCAAAATGTCGTTTTTAATGTCCCTGTTAATCCCGATTCCGAGGAACGTACGGGTGCAATAACAGTCCGTGTGGGAGATGAATCCAAAGGGCCGACGGGTAATATAGCCGTTCAGCAGGCGGCTTCATCCTTAACAGTAGATGAAATTCCCACATCTTTGGCACCGACAGCGGAGGCTTCGGGTTCTGTCGCTTTTACGGCAACGAAAGGCCTTTCTTACACTATCACTCACCCGAATTGGCTGGCTTTTACCGGTGAAACAACAGGTACTACGAGTGGAGACAAACAAACCTTTAACTACAAGGCCAATAGCGTAAACAAAAACAAAGAGGTACGCAGCGGAAATATATCGGTGGCAGCCGGAAATATGGCAAAGGAAACTGTGGTATCACAGGAGGCTTCGGTGTTCAAGGTAGAACCTCGAACGATTGAATTACCAAATACTGCCTCTTCCGCTGAAGCGACAATCATAGGAACATTAGGCTTATCATGGGAATTAACGAGAGCAAAAACGGGAGATGAAGCTATAACTGCAGTGGCAACTAGCGGAGAATTAACAAGTACTTCCCACATCGTAACATTTAGTGCCCTGGCAAACGAAGGCGGAGAACGTTCAGCGGATTTTATCATTGCTGTAACCGGCGGTAATCATTCGGATACGGTTACGGTTAAACAAGCCAGTGGGTTGAATACGATAACGATAAATCGAAATATTGTGGATTCATTTAAAAACTATCACGATAATAATTTCCCGAACGCTAAGACACCTCCATTTAATTATGATTTTGGAAATTATGCTGCCTCCGGTTCCTATAGTGGCGATTACAAAGGAAATTCTGCAAGTTATACGGTAGATGAACCCTATACGATAGAAGTCGAAGCCACGCAAAGCCTAGTTCGTGAGCAATACCTTACAGGTCTTCCTATAAAAGTATGTACAGATAAAGGAGATGGGTGGCGTGTCCCGACAATGATTGAGTTATATGCAATCTGGAATATATGTAAGGGTGATGATTCGGATGCAACAGACGATGAACCAGCGACATATACATTTGGTGAGGGTTTCATATATAGTGCTTATTGGAGTAGTTCGTGTGGAGAAGGAGCAGTTTCCACGCGTGCTGTGATTTATTTTATGAATGGACAATTCAATACAAGTGGTACAAGTTCTAGCCCAGGAAAAAATACATATCCTGTTCGTTGTGTTCGTGAAAAATAGAAGACTTTAAGTTAATCCATAAAAATAGATGTAATTATGAACAAAGCAGATTTTATCAGCAAACTGGCTGTGGAGATGAATATTTCGCAGCAGCAGTCACGTGAATTTATGAAAGCCTTTCAGGTAGTGTTAACAGAAGCAATGAAACAGGATAATCCTGTTATGCTTCAAGGTTTCGGAACTTTTACTCCGTGGTCTCAAAAAGAACGTATCGGCCGTAATCCCCATACCGGTATCTCTTGTGCAATACCGGCACGTACAAGTGTCAAGTTTAAACCCGGGAAGTTTTTGCTTAGAGATTTGAACCCATCCAAATAGAGAGCAGGTGGAGACACAGATGTTTTTAGCTATTATGTGTCTCCACTTGCTTCTGTTTTTTTCAATTTCCCTCAATTATTATTAACGCCTATTGGATATATCATGAAGAGACAAAATAAATTAGAGGCTTTATTCCCCAACGGGAAAGTGCCTGATGCGAAGGATTTTAACCGTAGCCTTGACAAAATGTCGAAGGAAGGCCGTAACCGTTTACGTGAAAAGATTTACAAATTAGCATTTACCGTATGGTCTACTCTACCTAAAAAACATCAGAAATTTATTGAAGAGATCATCGTCCATGATCGTCAATCCTATGTTGACTTTATGCAACAAAGGACAGTCATGGCCTGTCTGCGTTGTCCCCTTCGTTTTCCTGTCTTGTTTATCCGTATGCTGCATTTAACGGAAGTAGTAGAGCGTACTGCGCAAACCTCTATAAATCATATCGCAATGTCTGTTCTGATTTGTTTTCAGATTTGCGGTAAGATCGGTACGCTTGCTGGGAATATTAGTAAAGGAGGGATTACTAGTGGGGAGGTGCTGGTGTTGGCGGGGAAGATGACTATAGTTGACTTTTGCGGAGGGTGAAGAGCTATTGAAAAATAAATAATAATACAATCGTATATGCTGGCGGTTTACGATCAGTAATTTGGGTTAGATAATCAGTGATTTATATACTTTTATATTGAATACTATTCTGTAATTTTGTGTCATAACAATAAAAATAAGAATTACATATGACAGTAATGAAGGTTAAAGGTATGATTATGGTAGTGATCATGATGTTATGTATCCCCATAAATGCACAGACGCAAAGTGATAAGACATTGGTTGCTTATTTTTCGGCAACAGGAACAACGGAGAAAGCAGCAAAGTTGATTGTAGAAGTTACAGGTGGAACGCTCTACGAGATACAACCTGAAAAGGAATACGTCACTGCTGATTTGGATTGGCATGACAAGTCTTCACGTAGCAGTGTGGAGATGTCAGATGCTAAATCACGTCCTGCATTGAAATCTAAACCGGAAAATCTTGCAGATTACAATATCATTTATATAGGTTTCCCTATTTGGTGGAATTCAGCTCCGAGAATCATCAATACTTTTATTGAAAGCAATGATTTTGCAGGCAAGACGATTATTCCGTTTGCAACATCGGGGAGCAGCAGTATTTCTAATGCAGAAAAAGAGCTACAGGAAACCTATCCTGATATGAAATGGCAAAAGGGCCGCCTTTTGAATGGTGCGACGAAGGAAGATATTAAGAAATGGACTAAAAAATAAATTGTTATGAGAAAGAATTTTGGGGCAAAGCCCTTTACTTATCCGCAGCCGGTGTTTATTATCGCTGCTTATGATGAAAACGGTACTCCCAATGCTATGAATGCGGCTTGGGGCGGTATCAGCGAGATGCATGAAATTAGTATTTGTATTAGTGAGGGACATAAAACGACAGCCAATATACTGAAGCGTAAGGCTTTTACCGTGAGTATGGCAGAGGTCGGACAGGTGATAGCCTGTGATTATGTGGGTATTGTTTCCGGTAATAAGGTTTCGGATAAATTTGCTCGTGCAGGTTTCCATGCGACTCGTTCGGAGTTTGTGGATGCACCGTTGATTGATGAATTATCCGTTGTGCTGGAATGTAAATTGAAGGATTATAATCCTGAAACCTGTATTTTGCGTGGCGAAATAATAAACGTAAGTGTAGACGAACGTGTTCTCGACGAAAACGGAAAAGTGGATGTATCCAAAGTGTCTCCTATTATATTCGACCCGTTCAATAACGATTACCTGGAAGTGGGTAAAAAGGTAGGTAATGCCTTTTCGGATGGAAAGAGATTGAAATAAGGAGCAACTTTCGGAGGTTACAATCGGTGAGAATTGTGTTGTAGGAGAGGACAGGGTTTAAATATTCCTCTTTATATATGTTTGTGTTCTGGGACAATGCACAAGGCATTTCAAACAGGTACTACATCCATGTATGTTAACGATTTCATCTCTTGAAACCGATCTACTCCAAATCTTGCCTTTAAGGACTTTTCTCTCACAGATATTGACGCAGGTAATGCAATTACCGCATTTGGGAGATAGAGGTTCATGCAATTCTGTTTCCAGTGGAGCATCAGTTAAAACAGTACCGAGACATTGTGCTGCGCCATATTCAGGAGTAATTAGCAGATTGTTCCCAATCCATCCTAATCCGCCAAGTAGTGCAACGGTTTTATGAGGCAATACTGATTCTTTTGTTTCATAATCGAATACGCCGTCGGCTAATAATCCCGTATCGGATTGCGAAATGGCTGTATAGCCCTTTCCGGTGATGAACTTGGCCAATTCGTCTGCTATTTCTCCCGCTTTATGTTCGGTTTGCGAATATTCATCATCATCGAAATTGTAATTATCCGCTATCCGTGCTTGTACGTAGTCGGGAATATTAAATACCGTTTTAACATATTCTGCGGTTAGCGGAAGTGCAAAAACAATGGCATTCGGGAGTTGCCTGTTTTGCTTTTCGTCTAAATGCGATATATTGACAAAGCGTATCAGTTCTGCTCCTTGATTTTTTAATTTGTTTTCTATCTCTTGGTTTAAGTATTGCATGTCTCTTTTTTTGTAATAGGGATATAAATATCTGTTATAAGCTCCGAAGTCGGAGTTTTTTCGGGAGTGTTGATGTAAGTCTCAAAGGTGAATTGTTCCCGCAGGGTATAATCGCTTGTCGGCAACCAGTCAAGGTAAATATGGCGGTACACCTTATTTAATTCATGATAAAACCCTTTGAAACGAAAGATTGCATATTCTCCCGTATGAATTTCATAAACGCCAAAGCCTTTCGGCACTTCAAATGATTGCGGCAATGTTACCCCAATCATAAAACGGTTTTGTTCTTCTGGCGTGATATATGGATAATCGAGAGTCAAACTCACGTATTTACATCCTTTTGAAGACAATTCATATTTTTCGGAAAATTGTAGCAACTGCTTCCACAAAACAGAGAAGCTATGACTGACATTATATGTTCTTTCCAATTTTAAGTATGCGATTCGAATACCTGGTACTTTTTCAATACTTGGCTCAATTCGTATAGGATTCTTCCTTTCGGGATTGACCTTTGAATGCTTTTTACGAAATTCTGGAATGGAACAATTAAAATAACTCTTGAATGCCCTCGAAAATGTATGTTTGTTCTGATAATTGATTTGACCGAGAAGTTCCGGGACACTTACGTCAGTTGTTATTAGCTTAAATGCAATGTACTCTAATCTCAGTCGTTGAATGTACATTCCAATATTTTCGCCACAAACAGCCTTGAAAAGCCTGCGAAAATAATATTTGGAGATACCTGCAACATGAGATAGTTTGTCGGTATCAAGGTCGTCAAACAAATGGCGGTTGATATACTCCTGAACTCTTATAATCAAATCATATTGCACATGAGCCGTATTGATTTTTTGTTTCCATCTCTTGATATTTGGAAGTCGTTTTGACATTTCCGCTCTCAACTCTTCCGACGTGAGATTGACTCCTGTCTCTTTATAATATTCTTCGGGGAAAAGCCCCCAAAGATAAATGAGATAATCCATTGAGAAATCATAGAGTTTAACCCCGTTGTGCAAACAATAGTCGCAATATTCCACATTTTGGTTTGCCTCAAGATTTGTATAATCTATATCTAAAGGTATTCCACACGTCTGGCAATATTTTGTTTCAGCATTGATTTTCATAAATATCTTATTATTCAGGTACAAAGTTAACCAATAGATTGTACTAAAGGTTACCATAAATAGCCTTCTTTTAAAAGAAAACAGGGAATACCTTAATAATTATAGATTAGTCTGTTACCTGTGTTATTATCTGATTTTTCTTTGTTGGGATAGTGGGCGATAAGACTAAATAACACTAGGTAAGCCGGCGGTAACATAGTTTCTCGTCGGAACAGCTTTCCTTTGCAGTATAGAAAACGTAAAAAACTTATAGTTATGAAACGAATACTTTACTGCATTACATTCTTCCTTATTATATGTAACGGGAGGATGATCGCCCAGAATACTGCAATTCACGGACAAGTGACGGATATGGAAAGTAATCCGGTCGATGGAGTTGCCGTAGTTCTTCAAACACTGGACTCTGTCTATATAGATGCCGTGATAACCGATAGTCTCGGACAGTTTAACCTGGGGCATACTGCCGATCGGAGATATCGCCTTTTGTTCCAGCATTTGTTATATGAACCTTTCCAACAGGAGATATCCGGGGCAGATGCAGGAACGATCCGGCTGACCCCGAAGAATTACGAACTGGACGGTATTGTTGTTAAAGCGGAACGTCCGCAGGTAAAAGTGGAAAACGGAGCCTTGAAATATGATGTTCCCCAACTGATGAAAGATAAAACGGTTAACAATGCATTCGAAGTCGTTAAACAATTACCCGGAATTATCGGAGGGTCTGACGAGATACAATTGCTGGGAGCCGGTTCACCGCAAGTTGTTCTGAACGGACAGTTGACAACGA
>OGFC01001743.1_pt1 | contig 11411 bp, 9 predicted proteins | sample 1570841 | NCBI WGS metagenome assembly OGFC01 (sample SAMEA2582137, study PRJEB24529) | metagenome | biome: Human gut stool | place: China | collected 2011 | reverse complement strand
GAAACTTCTACTTGGAGGAATATACGGCAAAGGCCAAGGATCAGGGCATGTACCGTGTTTATATACAGCCTAAAATTGATTTGAAGACACGGAAAATCATCGGAGGAGAGGCGCTGCTGCGATTGCAGGATCATGAGAACCTGTTGCCGGCATCGGAGTTTCTGCCCATGCTTAACAAAAACGGATTTATCCGCATCATTGATTATTATGTATTCAAAACCGTTGTTGAGCAATTAAAGGAGCGGGAGAACAGAAAAAAGGAAAACGTCAGAATCAGCTTTAATATTTCAAATTCTTTTTTCAAGGACGTTTATTATATTGATGAATATGCGAAAACCGTTAAGGAAAATGCAATCGATCCCCGGTATCTGGAAATCGAGTTTATGGAAAATATAGATATCCACAAGGATATTTTAAAGAAAAACATACGCATCTTTCATGAAATGGGATTTTCCTGCTCACTGGATGATTTTGGAAACGGATTTTCCAATTTTGAGATTTTAAAGGAATGTGATCTGGATATTATAAAAATAGACCGCTGCTTCTTTGTCGATGAATTGAGCGATTTGAATAAGGAAATACTGAAAACGATTATCCATCTGATCAAAAGCATCGGCATGAAGGTTATTGCGGAGGGTGTGGAGAGAAAAGAAGACGTTGATTTTCTTGCCTCTATCGGCTGTGATGCCGTGCAGGGCTTCTATTTCTACAAGCCTATGCCAATGGAGGAATTCTTCTCCCTGCTTGATAATCCATATGTAGCAGCAGCCGAATATATGCTGTGAAACAGCTGTTTTCACTATCAACATAAACAAAAAAATAGACCTGCTTTACATGTATAAAAAAGCAGGTTTTTTATCTTTTTTTCACCTGAAGGTGGCACCTAGTCTTTCTGTGATCCCACAACAAAATCACTACAGAAAGCCGGTTATTATGCAAAAGGATTTTCCCGATCATGAGCATGGTTCAGGAACGCATGCACTCCCTGTACGACCAGCTTATTTTCTCAAATCAAACAGGCAGCGCAATCGCTTTGAAAGCGATTGTTTGCTTTCGCATAGCTACGCTGTCTTTTCGCTGTTCTTTGGCTTTTCAGTTACTGCTTCTGTGGTATTATACCGCTGCCGGCGCAGCTTTTTATGCTGATACAGCTGTTCATCTGCCTGTTTGATCAGCAGCGTCATATCCACAGGCTCCTGTGAATGGAATGCATAACCGAAGGACAGAGTCAAAATCTGCTCTGTTTTTGAGCCTTTATGGGGAATCTTTTTTGCGCGGATATCATTCGTAAGTGCCAGCATCGTTTTCCGTACAGCTTCCTCTGACTGCCCGATAAAAATAGCAGAAAATTCATCTCCGCCATACCGATAAAACTGAATCTCCCCCTTTTTTTCATACCGCTTCATACAGCTGCCTACCTCCACCAACGCCTGATCCCCCATCTGGTGTCCGTACATATCGTTATATTCCTTGAAATAATCAATATCCAGCATAGCCACTGCCACGGCTTTCTCTTTTTGCAAAGCGGAAGCGGTGATATCCTCATTGAAGCAGCGACGATTGAAGATGCTGGTAAGATCATCGATATTCATAAGCCGTTCAAGCTGTTCATTTTCTTTTTCCAGAGATACCTGCCTTTCCTTGGTTCGGTAAAGCTCCAACGCCGCTGTAAGACCGCTGCTGTTGTCCTCCATGTCTGTATCCTCTATCGTAAGTATAATCGTATAGAAATCCCGATAAGCCTGCAGCAGCTCTTCCTTTGTTCCGAATTTCTCATAATAGCTGACAATCAGCTTTTGAAGCTCTCTTCTGGACTTAATATCATCCTCATCCTCAATAGCCTGCAAAATCTTCAGCAGCCTTTTTGAATACGGCTGATTTTCTATTTCAAGCATAATCGAGCATATATTCTTTAATATCTGATAAACGAGCAAACGGTTCTCCACCTTTTCCTGTTCAAGCAGCAGTTCCTCCATAACAGCCTGTAACGATGCTGTATCCTGCAGACGCAAATACATCAGCTTGCAGAAAAGATACAAAAGCTTCATCGCTTCCACAAAGCTGCACCGATCCATCTGGTCAAAACGGGAAAAATAAACACGCAATGCTGCAGCATCCTTCAATTTATACTCACAGTTGCACAGATTTGATAACACAACAGCTTTTGAATATGCACTGTCCTGATCCATCCGCTGCAGGAGCTCATAGCATTTTTCATAATACTGAATCGCTTCCGTATAATTGCGTTTTAATTCAAAGCATGTCGCAATATTGTTATATGCACTTGACATCAGTGTCAGATTCTGACATTTTTCAGCAGCATCCAGTGATTTTAAATATGCCTCCAGAGCATTGATTTCTTCATAATTTGAATTATAGTACATGCCGTAAAAATTATATATTCTGGCTAGAAGCTCGGTGTAATTTGTGGATTCGCACAGCTTTTTCGCACGCCTTAGATAACGGATGCACTCTTTATTTTTCTTTGAGGCCAGATAAAAATCACTGATAAAGGTATAGGAAAAGGCCAGTGCATATACGTCATGAAACAGCTTTGCCTTTTCTGATAAAATCATACATAGCTCATATTCCCGCTTCAAATCGATAAGGCGCACTTGCATGATTTCAGCCTGTATTTTTTCCAGACTCCAGCTTTCATAATTTTTATCCATAGAAATCCTCTCCCATCGCTCATGCCTCTATTATAAATGCTTTTTTATAATTTTACACGCTGTTTTCACATTTTCAAATCGCTTGATGCTGTAAGGTATAAGAAAATATAGGAAATTACAGGTATACAAGCCTTTCCGAAGCAGTTGAGCACTTCCTGTAAGAAATGCCTTTTTATAAGAAATTATAGATGCCGTTATGCTGTATTCACCTTTTAACCACGACAGAGAATACATAAAGAAAAGAAGAAAAAACCCGGCATGACCGGGTTATTTTATACATGGCGTCCACAGCAGGATTCGAACCTGCGACCGCACGCTTAGAAGGCGTGTGCTCTATCCAGCTGAGCTATGTAGACATCTTAGCGCCTAATAATAATATCAAATTTTCTTTCGGATTTCAACTGTTTTTTGCTTTTTTATGTAAAACGCACGAAAGAACCTCTGTAAGAGATCCTTTCTATATTCAGACACGCAAGCAATACAGTGAATAGAAGCAGCCCTTCTTCCTGTAAAGCTCTTCAAATGTGCCAGCCTCTTCCAGCCGTCCATCCTTCATAACGAGTATCTGATCATACTGCCTCAGTATATCCGCATGCAGCTTATGGGTGACGACGATTGCGGTTACATCACTTAGCCGCAGAATCGACTCTTCTACGAAACGAGCAGTTGCATGATCCAATGCTGCCGTCGCTTCATCCATCATAAGGATTTGCGCATGACGAATCAGACCCCGTGCAATGCTGATTCGCTGTTTTTCGCCACCGGAAAGCTGACATCCGTTCTCCCCACACAGATAATCGGTCCCCTTTTCACGTACAAGTGCATCCAGACCACTGCAATGCATGGCATGCTCACAGACCTCTGGAGGAAAGCTTTGAAACATCGTGATATTCTCCAACAGCGTCGCATGAAAAACAAAGACATTTTGCTGAACCAGAGATACCAGATGGTAAAGACTGTCTCTGCTCAATGTATTTAGCTCTGTATCATCCAGAAAAATATTCCCTTCATAGTCTCGCTCATATCCCAGCAATAGCTGCAGCAGTGTGGATTTTCCACTTCCGCTGGCCCCAACAACAGCATACCGTTTTCCCTTTTCAAAACAGATATTGATATCGGATAAGACCTGGTTCCCATCTTCATAGGAGAAATTCACGTGCTCCAATGTAATCGCATGCCGAAAATCCGTTACAGTTTTCGCATCGAACGCTTCATCCTCTGCTTGTAAAAGGGCTTCTCCTTTCTCCATGAGGGCAGCGCTCGCCTTTCTTGCCGAATACAGAGCAGGAAGCTTTTCAATCGGCATCGTAATGTAATTCAGCAGCTGGACAAACGCGATCACGGTTCCTGCGGTCATCCTCCCCTGTATACACAACCAGGCACCCAGACCGAATACAACCAGATTCACGAGAAATCCGGATATCTGCGACAGCAGCATAAGTATGGAAATCAGATCCCTGCGACGTTTTTTTGATATTTCCAGCGCTTCATTTTCTCGTTCAAAAGCATCGAGTATCACAGCTTCTGCCTGAAAGCTTTTGATGACCGTGAAGCCGCTGAACAAATCCTTCAGCAACCCCGTGAAGCCTGCATACTGCTTGGATGTACAGCGCTCTGCTTTTTGCAAAGCATGAGAAAACAACACGGACACCAGCAGGGGAATCATACTTGCCATAATCACACAGCATGTTACATAGCTGTCCAGATACAGCATAGAGCCAAGACCGGCCGCAAGCATCATACCATAGGTATACAGCTCAAAGGTTGCTTCTAGATGATTGTTTTCAATCGCCGTTGCATCATTGCTTAATGCTGACATGCACTGTGCGCTCGCCCCCTTTTGAAAGGAGGAAATACTACGCTGCAGCAGCCCTTTCAATAGCATATGCTTATACTGACGCATCCCCCGGCAGATAAAGCGATTGGTAAATACGAAGCTGATACTGTCAACGAGCACCATCACAAGCAATAGAAGAACAAACAGTTTAAGCATATGGTAAAGCGCATCCATAGAACCGCTGATCGCTATATCAACGAATTCACGTAATAAAAAGGCAACTCCTACCGCTATACCTGCATTGCCAATCGAGCCCAGCAAGGCTAATGTAAAATTCAAACGGTTCTTTTTGTATACAGCAGATTTGATGCTACTCATGAGATGCCTCCTCATCCAATATAGGTAGCTCACGATCCATGGCGAAATAGCCGTAAATTACTCCCGATTGTATGTAGGCAGCCATAAACAGCAGCATTGGCAGAAAACCCGGCTTTTCACTCAGTACATAAATCGGCTCCACCCCATTCTCCTTCTCCAGCTGAATTTCAGTAACGATCTGCCGTTTTTTTAAATCCTGTAAAATCTTTGCGGCATCGCTTCCTTCAATATGCAATTTCTTTGCGAGCCCTTCTACCTGAAAGCCCCTTCCCTGCGGACACTTTGATAGCTGAAACAGCATCGCAAAGCAATGCGGTTTATTCAAAAAGGCCAGCAGCTCCTCAAATTCCTCCTGCGCAGGAAGCGCATGCAGAAAGCCACAGGACGGCTGCGGTACGTATAGAAAATAATGAAATTCCTCGTTCAACCGCATGCAGGAATACACATCATCATACAGCACCTGATACAGCAGAGGCTCTGCGCCCTCCTGCATCATAAAGCTCTCCTGGTCGGGAAGCGCCTCATGATGCGGAATTTTACCGATTGCATTTTCCATCATATAACAAATTTCAAATGCCAGCTCCAGCTGCTTGCTACGCTCTAGCCCCTTTAGCTTCTGAAACACCAGATCGCTTAGTCTTTCCGGCGCTTGTTCCTCTCTACCAAACAAATAATCGATGGATACATTAAAATAATCCGCCAGCCTCGGGAACAGCATAGCATCCGGTGTTCCACCGCACTCCCACTTGGATACTGCCTGTGTGGATACCTGCATAGCCTTGGACAGCTCCTCCTGTGTAATTCCTCTTTGCTTTCGCAGGGTCTGAATTCTGCCTCCAAGCGTCAATTCCATATGATCACAACCTTTCTACATTTCCATTATAAATAAAGCATCAGTTGATAACAATGGATAGAAAGTGGATAATATCAACCGTAGGTTGTAAAAGCAGATATCCATATTCGCATGCTAATCACATCCTGCATAGCGGCTCGATTTCTGATTCATCGCTCGCGTATAAAGCTTATCAATTTATGCAGGATTCATCACCCCTATCTTTCAGTGGAGGTGCTCATGCGTTCTTCATCCATCGTACGATCCGTTTCTATATGTAAACGGAGGATACCGATTTTGCTTGTGAATGCCGCAGACAGCAATCATGACAACATCATCCCGTGTCAATTCATAGCCTTCACAATCGAAAATTCTCAGGGTACGCAATGCATTGCGCCATAATCGTACGATCGGCATACCTTCCCTTCCTGCATATATAAAGGCCTAACTTAAAGGCCTAACTTATCGTGAGGAGAAAGTCCTTCTTTAATTGTCTACATATCGAGATTATCATTGCGTCAAAAAAAGGTTAGATGTAAATTTTGATAGCTTCCTCTTTTTGTTTCTTGATAGAAATGATCATGAGGGTAACGGATATATACAGAAACAGGCGGTGTGCCAGTTGCTGCACATCGCCTGCTTGATTTCTATTATTCAGTTTCAATCAATCCATAACCGCCGTCATGACGCTTATAGACAACCGCTATTTCCTTCGTTTCATCATCACGGTAAATGAAGAAGCTGTGGTTCAGCATTTCCATACGCATGATTGCCTCATCCAGCTCCATAGTATCCGGAACCAGTGATTTTGTACGTACCAGCTCATTATCGGTATCGTCAAATTCTTCTTCAATTTCCTCCTCTTCAATGAACGCATATGCCAGTTTCTCTTTATTTTTTCTTGTCAGTCTTGTTTTCTGACGACGAATCTGATCTTCTAATTTATCAATCGCCAAATCGATCGCTGCATATAAATCATCCTGTACAACCTCTGCACGCAATACTGCAAATTTTGTAGGGATTGTAACCTCGATTTTCTGTTTATTCGGATACACCCGTACCACCACATTAGCGACCACGTTTTCATCAATTATGAAATACTTTTCGAGATGGTTCAATTTTTTCTCGATTTTTTCAGCAATCGCTGGAGTTACTGTAATGTTTTTTCCGTAGATCTGGACTTTCATATAAAATCCCTCCTTGTTTGTATATCTTTATTATACGCAAAAAAATTAGATTTAACAGGCTTACATTTTCAATGGATTTGTGATAGACTAGTATTGTAAGGGCGATGATGAATATCGTCTTTTTTCATACAGTTTCATTTTCACGATTTTATTGAAAAAGCAAGGAAAATGACCTATTTTTTTACAACAAAAAGGAGAAAATCATGGATGAACTTATTAGAATTCTGAAAGCGGAGGAGCTTACCTGTGTCGTATTACAGAAGCAGCGGCTGTACAAGGAACATGCGAACGGCATCCTTCCCATCCTGCATCTGCTGGATCAGGGACAGCTGCAGGGTGCTCAGCTGGTCGACAAAGTCATTGGCAAAGCAGCAGCGCTGTTAATGGTACGCGGAGAGGTACGCCAGGTACATGCCTGTGTCATTTCCTCACATGCACTGGAAATCTTTCAGCAGTACAACCTACCGGTAACCTATGACGAGCAGGTTCCCTATATCATCAACCGCACCAAAACCGGTATGTGCCCGATGGAAGCGTGTGTTATGGATGTGAATGATCCAGAGCTGGCGGAGCAGCTGCTTCGCAAAAAGGTCACCGAAATGAAAAGCATGCAGAACGCGTAGCCTGCGTGCTTTTTCTTTACAGGTTTTCTCTTTCTGTTATTCTTATCTCTTTTTTCTGCATTTCAGTAGCTCCATGAAAAAGATATGTTCATTTGCTTTCATAAACATCTGGTATGTCTATGCAACAGTAGCCGCAATGCCAATTTTCAGCTGGCTTCTGCGCTAGCTATTGAAAAAAATTCTCTGTACTGCTTTCCACTGTATGCTAAATCGTATTGTTCAAGAAGACCTCATGTAGAATACGATGTATGAGTGAACTTGTTATCTGTGACTTTACCTTCGCAACATCAGAATCAAATTCATCGCTGTCTTTCTGTTTGCTCACATTGTGATACTCATCACCGCTAGCCTGTCCTTTGCATAGACTTACACGTTCTGTATTCTTATCGTTCTTCAGAGTAGTCTGATTCTCTTTCTTATCGCTCTTTTTTCCTATTGCTGAGCAGGCACGAAGGCAACAAAACGAATAGTAGTATTTTTTTCATAGCTGCTATTCTCCTTACGATACGATTCCATTCCCTGATTGTTAAGAAGACAAGAAAAACAGATATAGCTCAAGCTGGAGTACAGCATCCAATGCTCTTGATACTAGATAATTCATTACGTTGTAAGAAAAGCAAAAGAAGAAATAAAGCTCCTGATTCCACAGGAATTTTACTTCTTCTTCTATAGCTTATGCTTGTATATGAAAGCAGGAAAGAGCCTGATTTGCGACACTTCTTCCTTATGATCCACGTCTATTACAAAACCTCTTTCAGCTTGCGCAATGCATTCTCACTGGCGATCTTCCTTACCTCTTCCTCACTGAAATTCTGATTGCGCATTTCCTCAATCAGCCGTTGGCTCTTTGAACAATCCTCCAGATGCTTTGTATGCAGCTCCTCACAGCCCTCATAGAAATCCATATAATCAAGCCCCAGTGCCAGTGCTTCAATTCCTGTCAGCTGCTTTATATACTGCATATGAGCAACCAGATGAGGAATATCGCGCTTTTCAGGACACGCATGGACAAACGCCGGCGCACTGTTCATGCCGATGATTCCACCGCGCTGAGCGATAGCCTGCAGCTGATCGTCCCAAAGATTACGGGGATGATCACATAATGCTCGTGCATTGGAATGCGTGGCGATGACGCGTGCTGAGGGATGCGCCATAATATCCCAGAAGGTTCGCTCATTGGCATGGGATACATCCACCAGCATATTGCAGTCAATCATTGCCTGTAATGCCTCTTCCCCGAGCGGATGAAGGCCATGCTCTGGATTTCCCTTTACGCCGGTTGCCAGCAGATTTTCCTCGTTCCAGCAAAAGGAGGCAATCCGTACCCCCTGCGCATACAGCCACTCGATTTTTTCTCTGGCATGCTCCTTGATACCACACATTCCCTCTACGGTAAGTATTGCCTTGATATGTCCGTTTTCCTTCATATCCTTTGCGCAGAGCACTAAATCAATCATCTCGCAATGCTCGATTTCCTTTTTCAGGGACAGCACCATATCCTGCATATAGTCCCACGTTTCACTTCCCTCAAAAAAGGATGCCATACCGACATAAAAAACCTCCCCCTCTAAAAACTTCTGCACGTGAAAGCGATTCAGTATATCTGTTTCCGTGAGCTTCTTCTGCATAACATCATATCCGATGTCCGCATGTAAATCAAACAGCTTCATAGTACATTCTCCTCTCTTCCTTCAGTATATGCACGATTTCTTACAGCTCTCCTATAGAAAAGAGCATGCCGCACGCATACATTGCGGACATGCCCATCTTACTATGTTCCTCAATCGTAGATAATATCAAAATACTTCATATCCCGCTTGCCGTCCAGTCCGGTATCGTAGGCGGCATCCTGCAATAGCTCAAGTACGGTATGGCAATCAGCTCCATATTCTATACAGCCGTATGCCTTATCAACCACATGAACAGCGGTTTCGATTGCTTCGTTGAACATGTCGATAAAAGAAGCATTGGATGTAATCGTATCATCACACGGATGCTTCCAGATCGCATGCTCTTCATTCAATACATCGTAGCGCTCATCCACCGACGGACGGACAACATTGCCACTGACAGCCCAAGGTTTGCGGGCGATTGTCTCAAAGCCCTTTAACAGCGGATACTTGATATTTTTAGGATCGTACAGCAGCTTCTGTACATCATACCAGGAATTCAGCGTTTCCCTAATATCGTGAACCTTGACCTCATGATGATAAACCTTGCGGGCAGCCGGTACATATATGCGGGCAATCGCTTTCAGGATATCCTCATCATATGCGCAGATTTCATAGCACGGATAATCCCGTATGCTTAATCCGCGGTATTTTTCCAGCATCATGGTATCCATCATCGATTCAAAGCGGTGATGCAGACCTGCACTGACACCCCGGCAGTTTCCTGTCCGATAGAAAATATAGGGATGCGTTGTCTTATCCAACGCCCAGTGACACAGATGACCGAACAGATAGACGCTCATCAGCTCTTTGATATCCGCATGCTTTTGTGCGCGGATACATTCGATTGCGGTTTCATAAAATGCATTGATGCCATGTGCATGCATGGCACTGCCCAGCCTGTTCAGCGCATGACTTTTATAGGATTCCCATGGCTTGATATGAGAAAAGAACAGGAAATCAGGACCGTTGCTGCCGATGTAGAAAATCTGCGGATGACGCTCTATCATGGAACGGATATCGTGCTTGGTCATGCTCTTCAGCACTTCTTCCGCAAAAATCTTATGTGTAATAATATTTGGCATAGAACCCTCCTCGTGCTTGCTTCACGTTTATACTACGTTTCTATTATAGCACAGCACGCCTTTGATAACGCAAAAGAAAGCGCTGCTTTTCGCTTTCTTTCTACAAATCCTGTGCTGTTTCGAGCTGAGGAACACGATTGACGATCTCCATAAACTGCTCTCCTGTTATCGTTTCACGCTCATACAGGAATTTTGCCAGCTCATGCAGCTTCTCCTTGTTCTCCTCCAGAATGCGGCGTGCTTCCTCATAGGCCTGCTGTATCAGCTTGACGACCTCTTCATCGACACGGGTTGCTGTCTGATCACTGCAGGCAAGCGAGGTATCGCCACCCAGATATTTATTATTCACAGTTTCCAGAGCTGTCATCCCGAAGGTTTCACTCATTCCCAGACGCGTAATCATACTTCTGGCAATCTTGGTTGCCTGCTCAATATCATTGCTGGCACCACTGGTGATGGAATGAAACACCAGATCCTCTGCCGCACGTCCACCGCAGCAGGTCATGATTTTGGTAAATGCTTCCTCTTTGGTAATCAGGTTGCTTTCCTCCTCCGGAACCTGCAGGGTGTATCCCAATGCACCGCTTGTTCGCGGTACAATCGTGATTTTCGTTACCGGCATACTGTTTTTCGCTTTGGCCGCAACGAGTGCATGGCCGATTTCATGATAGGATACAATCAGCTTCTCCTTCGTGGATATGACAGCATTTTTACGTTCATATCCGGCGATCACCGTTTCCACGCTGTCCTCCAAATCCTTTTGGATGACCTGCGTTCGGTTATCCTTAACCGCAAGCAAAGCAGCTTCGTTGATAATATTGGCAAGCTCTGCGCCACTCGCACCGGCAGTAGCTCTTGCGATTGAACGAAAGTCAATATTCTTGCCCATGCGAACATCCTTGGCATGTACCTGCAAAATGGCCTGACGTCCGGCAAGGTCCGGCAAATCCACCGGTATGCGCCGGTCAAAGCGCCCCGGGCGAAGCAGAGCCTGATCCAGAGATTCCGGGCGATTGGTAGCAGCCAGAATGATGACACCAGTGCTTCCGTCAAAGCCATCCATTTCCGCCAGCAGCTGATTCAGCGTCTGCTCACGTTCATCATTACCGCCGACCCCTGCCCCGTCACGCTTCTTTCCTATGGTGTCAATTTCATCGATAAACACGATACACGGCGCCTTTTCTCTA
>OGFC01001741.1_pt1 | contig 11420 bp, 8 predicted proteins | sample 1570841 | NCBI WGS metagenome assembly OGFC01 (sample SAMEA2582137, study PRJEB24529) | metagenome | biome: Human gut stool | place: China | collected 2011 | reverse complement strand
GTATGAGTGAGAAAGGAAACAAGGTGAGGACGATCCTTCAGTTTATCATGGAATTGTTGGGGTTCCTGTTAGGAAGAAAGAAGCAGGGGTGATTTAGTGCCGGGGGATGCATATCCCCCGGTTACTCCTGTATGTGAGGTTATTAAATCCGGTGATATACTTTATCAAAAGCCACTCTTCCTCGTTCTCCCCAGATCCCTTTGTTGCCATCCCGCGTTCCGCAGGCAATGACCATATTTATTTCAGCGCCATGAGGCAGTTTCAGGAGCTTTTTGATTAGTTTGCTGTCGAAACCTTCCAACGGACAGGTATCATACCCCTCATTTGCCATCGCGATCATAAAGGTTTGGGCGGCAAGCGCACAGGATTTATGGACAACGACACGCATATCACTTTCGGATACCTGACGCATCATAGGACGGAAAAGGCCGATAGCCCTGGATAATATAAATCTTGCAAACCCTAAGATCCCGTAAAACCGGGCATAGATAAACGGCATTATTTTCCCATAGTACAGTTCCCTGTCTTTGATGCGTTTCTCCTGGCGTTCTTTGGGGCTGTACCGTTTAATGTTCTCTTTTTCAAAATCGAGGACGAACTTCGCCCGCTCCTTATACAGATCCTGTCGTGTAACGAAGATAACGACCTCGGACGCTGTGGAAGTAGCCGTTTGATTGAAACAGGCTTTTGATATGCTTGCCAGTAAATCGGGCTGCGTGATATGGTAAAACTCCCACAATTGCATGTTTGAACTGTTGGGTGCCAGAGTTGCCAATTCCAGGCAGTGCTTTACCTTTTCGGGATCTATATGTTTCTCTTTGTCAAATACCCGCACGGAACGGCGGTAATTCAAAACATCTTCTAAATTCATCATATATAAATGTATATAGTTTGATACTCGTATTAAATTAAAACAAAATTTTCAGTCGATTGTCTTTCTACCGGAAGGGCTTTTAACATGATTTACGTCATCCGGTTTCTTAATTTACCCGAAGATACCCTAGTATACAGAAGAATACCTAATAGTAGGTAAGAATCGCTTTTTTAATACCTCTTTTTAGGGATTTCACATTCCTTCAGAAAACCAGACCTTTGCATTCGGAAATATTACTTTAAATACATAGAACGCAATGAAAAAGAATTTTTATTTATTAGCTACGTTGCTAGTTGGCTCATTAACATTTTTCTCTGCCTGTAGCGATGATGATGATGACAATGGTGGCGGAGGATCTGAAGAAACTGTAAAAACAGCGACTGTCGATGCTACCGATTATGCTAAATGGGTCTATTTTAAATTGGAAGATAAATCATCTGTTGCCCATGCTGTTGAACCGATAGCAGGAACTTATAGCGGAGATTTGGTCTTGAGCGTAATGGGACAAGAACAAGGAACTGTTGAAGATATAAAGCTTGAAGTAACCCGTGTTTCTGCCGATTCAGTAAGTATGGTCTTGAAAGACTTTGCATTCGGCTCTTACGGAACTATCGGTGATATTACTTCGGGTGCAACTATTACTGTTGAAACGCTTGGATGGGAACTGGTAGGAGGCGAAGTCTCAACGGCTCTCCCTAATATGAATGTGAAGGCTTCCAGTAAAGGACTTATAGCTGGGAAAGACTTGAGCTTGACCATCACTATGAATCTGGGATCAATGCCTATGCCGCTTACTGCGACTTATATTGCAACTATCGAAGAAGCGGGTGGTGTCGATGAATCATCTTTCGACTGGGATATCGCTTTGCATGCCTATGACGTGAAGACAAACGGTGGTTCAGCTATTGCCACAACTGAAAAAGAGTTAAGTAAAGTCACTTCTATTCCTGCTAGCGGTTACATCGCAGATATCGAAACAGACAGTTTGATGGTCGATCGCACAGGAATGATGGCCAGTAAAATCGGTTATGCCTGCGATCATCTGAATGAAGTATTAGGGGAAGGTGTTGTTGTACATCTTGATAACATGCCGCCGACATATACTATGAGTGAGTTGGTTTATATCATTAAGCTGAAATCAGGTGAATATGCAAAGATCAAGTTTACTGATTATGCAAACGATGAAAATGTAAAAGGACATATCACTTTCGATTACGTATACCCATTCAAATAACAAACGTTACTTTCTTATATGAAAACGATTTTATTGATCCTCGCATCAATACTACTATGCGGAAACCTGTCGGCGAATGAACCTCCCCGACAGGTTTCCGGCTGTATAACAGATGAGAAAGGGGAAACATTACCTTACGCCAATATCCTGGTAAAAGGAACGACTCATGGTACAGCTTCCGATCTCAATGGCAATTATCGCCTGATGATTACAAAGCCGGGCGAGTATCATCTCATTGTGAAATATGCAGGCTTTGCTCCTTTCGAACAGCGCATCCTTCTGAAAAGCGATACGACTATCAATTTTCGTCTGAAAGAAGATGTGCTTAATCTGAATGAAGTAACAGTGACAGCAACTCGTACGCCTAAACTCTTGAAAGATGCTCCTGTCATTACCCGTGTGATCTCTTCCGATGATATAAAAAAGATCAATGCCATTAATGTGCAGGATCTGTTGGAAACGGAATTGCCCGGTCTGGAGTTTACCCGCGAAATGGACGGACAGACTGCCATCCACATGCAGGGAATGAGCGGTAAATATGTCCTTTTCCTGATCGACGGTGAACGTATGGCAGGGGAGACGCTCAATAATATTGATTACAACCGTCTGAATACCGAGAATATCGAACGTATCGAGATTGTAAAAGGGGCTGCTTCGGCTCTCTACGGATCGAATGCGATCGGAGGTGTGGTTAATATCATCACAAAAGATGCCAGCTTGCCTTTGTCAGTCCGTGTCAACGCCTCTTACGGTAGCGAGAACGAACAACGTTATGGCGCTGTGATCGGAGTCAAACAAAAGAAGATAGGCAGCATGACTTCCGTGTCATATAAAAAGAAAGATACTTATCTCCTTTCGGATACTGCCGGGAAACAAACCAGTATCAACGGAGGATGGGATTTGAACCTGACAGAGAAGCTGACGTGGACACTCAACGACAAGATTAACCTGGTAGGAACAGGAGGCTTTTATACCCGTAAAGTGGATAATTACAATGAGAAGGTAAAAGACCTTTACCGTAATTTCAACGGTAGCGCCCGGATGAACTATCTGATCTCCGAAAAGCAGAACCTTACTTTGTCTTATCTGCTCGACCGTTACAATAAATACGATCATTATGTAGTAAGGGATGCCGACTCGCTGAACTATCGTAATACACAGCATACGGCAAGGGCACAATACAGCTACTCATTTACACCAGGCAATACCTTGACAGGAGGAGCCGAGTATTTCAGGGATGAACTGATGTCGTATCAGTTTACCGGCGGTGCACATTCCATCGACGATTATATCCTCTATGCACAGCATGACTTCAATGTGACGAAAGATTTCAACCTTGTATATGGAGCTCGTATGGACTACTATTCTTCTTTTGGAGCTCATGTAAGCCCGAATGTCTCCCTGATGTATAAGTTGAAACCGATGACATTCCGTACTTCTTACTCGCGTGGTTTCCGTGCCCCGTCGCTGAAAGAAATGTGGACAGACTGGGATATGGGTGGCCTGGGGTGGTTTACCGTTTACGGCAATCCCGACCTGAAACCGGAAGTCAGCGACAACTTCACTCTCTCTGCCGAGTATACCCGCGACCGGGTGAATCTTTCAGTAGTAGGTTATTATAATCAGATCAGCGATAAGATTGCATCTCTTTACCAGGCAGCAAGCAGCCCGGCGGAAAAAGATACTTCTTTTTATACGAATATCGACAAGTCGAAATTGGCCGGATTGGATGTTAATCTGGCTGTCAAATGTCCTTATGGCTTCACTGTGAAAACAGCCTATGCCTATGTGCATGAAGATATGAAACAGAATGGTGTAAATGTTTCTTCCACGCGTCCGCATTCGGCTACATTAGGGATCAACTACGAACTGTCGAAAAAGAATTATAATCTGAATGTAGCGGTGAATGGTCGTTTCCTGGGCAAATTGGATACGAATGAAGCTAGCAGTACCGGATCTTCCTATACTCCGGTGCATTATCCCGGCTATCAGAACTGGAAAGTCACTGTTTCGCAGCGTCTTTACCGTGCCTATCTGCTTCAGGTGACTGTTGATAATGTCTTTAATTATAAACCGAAGTATTATTCATCCAATTCACCGATCTCACCGGGTACGACCTATATGATCGGACTTTCCGTCAACATTGACGAGATATTCAGATAAGCAATCAACAAACAACAAACCAATAAATAATGAAACGGAATTTAATTATAGCAGGAGCAGTACTAGCCGTTGTGCTGATAGCCTGGTTCGTCTGGGCCAGGGTGGCCGGTACGACAAAGGTGGCTCTTGTGAACTTCCCGAACTATCAGGTCGCAAGAATGACGAAATCCTTAGATAATAGTTTTGTAGACCTCAAGCAACTGACGATTGACGACTTCGACAAACTGAACAACTACGATGCAATCCTGATCTTCGGTATGGGTATCCGGATGACAGACGAGCATCGTGCCGTACTTGAAAAGCTAAAGGGAAAGAAAGTACCCGTCTTTTCAACAGCCGTAACCGATCCGGTAAATAATATCAGCAGCCTGGACAGCATACAGAATAAACGGGTGGCCGACTACCTTTCCAATGGCGGTTCGGTGAACTATCGCAGCCTGTTCAACTATATCCGCAAAGACCTGACTGGCAAGAGCGCTTTCACCGGAGAGATCAAGGAACCGGTGGAAATCAGCTCCGATGTACTGTTCCATCTGGATGACGAAAAGGTATTCGATACCGTTGCCGCCTTTGAACAGTATTATAAGGAAAAAGGCTTTTACAAGGAAAACGCCCCGAAAGTCGCCCTTATCGTGGGGATGGCAGGCCCGTTCGACACGAACAAGGATCACCTCGACTCCCTGATCGTCAGTCTCGAACAACGGAATATGAATGTCTATCCCGTCTCCGGTTTCGCCAGCCGCCTTCAGCTGCTGGAAGAGATCGCCCCGGCCGCCGTTATCTATATGCCGCACGGCCGGTTGCTGATGGGACAGGGCGAGAAAGCGGTCGAATGGCTGAAAGCGCATAATGTGCCGATGTTCTGCCCGATCACGATCAACGACACCTACGACAACTGGATGGCCGACAAACGCGGCATGGCAGGCGGCTTTATGAGCCAGAGTATCGTGATGCCCGAACTGGATGGCGGTATCGCTCCTTTTGCCCTCAATGCGCAGTTCATAGACAAAGACGGCTTATATCTCTTTAAGAATATCCCCGGCCGCCTGACGCAGTTTACCGATATGGTATCCAACTATCTGCGCCTGCAAACCCTGCCGAACAAAGACAAGAAGGTCGCTGTCTATTACTACAAAGGCCCGGGCAAGAATGCCATGACCGCCGCCGGTCTTGAAGTAGTGCCTTCCCTGTATAACTTCCTGAAGAAACTAAAGGCGGAAGGCTACGACCTCTCCGGCCTTCCTGCTACAGAAGCGGCTTTCGAAACCCTGATCAACGAGCAAGGGCCTGTCTTTAATGCCTATGCCGAAGGGAATATCCGGAAATATCTGGATTCCGGTTATCCGGCCTGGGTTACTTCTCCGCAGTACAGTACCTGGTTGGAAGACATCCTGAGCCCGGCCATGCTCGATACACTGGTAAGTAAGCATGGAAGAGGCCTGGGTGATTTCTACACGAAAGAGGTGGACGGTGTCGAACAGATCGCCGTTACCCGTATCGACCTGGGTAATGTGGTATTGCTTCCCCAACCGACACAAGGCACGGGGGATAACTCCTTTGCTGCCGTGCACGGTTCGAATGAGATTCCGCCCCATCATTATATCGCTTCGTATCTCTGGGTGCAGAAAGACTTCAAGGCGGATGCCATGATCCATTTCGGAACACACGGCAGTCTTGAGTTTATCCCCGGCAAACAGGTCGCTTTGTCGTCCGACGACTGGACAGACCGTCTGGTAGGTTCACTCCCGCATTTCTACCTCTATACCATCAGTGACGTAGGAGAGGGGCTGATCGCCAAACGCCGCAGTTACGCGACAACGATTTCCCACCTGACGCCGCCGTTTATCGAAACAGGCCTGCGCCGGGAGGTAGACGACCTGCTGAACGATATCAAACGCTATCTGGCAACAGACCTGCGCGACGAATCGCTAAATAAAAAGATCAAAGAGAAAACGATCCGCATGGGCTTGCACCGCGACCTTCAGCTGGATAGCATCCGCACCCAGGCCTATACAGATACCGAGATCGAAAAGATCGAGAACTTTGCCGAAGAGCTTTGTGCCGAAAAGATCGTTGGCGGCCAATATACATTGGGTGTCCCGTATGAAGAAGACAAAATCGCTTCTTCCGTGAAACTGATGTGTACCGAGCCGGTCGCTTTCAGTCTCGCCAACCTCGACGAAGTGCAGAAGAAAGCCACCCGGAAACAGATCGAGAACCAGGCTTTCTTCAACGATAACTACCGTACCAAGGCACAACAAGCCGTCAAGCGTGTGATGGATAACCCGGCGCTGGCTACTGATCCTGCGTTGCTGGCACAACTCGGCGTCTCTCCCGAAACTGTAGCTAAAGCCCGCATGATCAAGAAAGCATCCGAGCCGAAGATGAACCGGATGATGGCTATGATGATGTCGAAAATGGCGGAAGAAGCCAAAGAGGGCAAGAAGCCGAAGATGGGACACGGACACCCTGCCGGCATCCCTAAAACCGGAAAGATGCCGGAATCTGTCAAGAAGATGCTCGAAGAAAAGGCAAAAGCCGAACAGCCTGCAAAGGCAGAGCATCCCAGTGCCGACACAAAGAAAATGCCTGCCGGAGCTGCCGGAATGCATAAGCCTGCTGCCGGTGCCGATGCGACAAGCGGTGCCACCCAGCAGATGGATACGGTTACCCGTGAGCAACTCCTGTTTGCGAACGCCGTGCTGGATATTCAGCAAGCCATACAAAACGTAAATAACTACCGCGAATACCTGCGTAAGACTCCCCAGATGGAACTCGACGCTTTTATCAACGCACTCAACGGCCATTACGTAGCCCCCAGTCCGGGCGGCGATGTGATTTCCGATCCTAATGTATTGCCTACCGGACGCAACTTATACGGCATCAATGCCGAAGCCACTCCAACCCCGGCCGCCTGGGAGAAAGGAAAAGAAATGGCTAACACCCTGCTGGCCGAACACGCCAAGTCGCATGGTGGGGCAACTCCCCAGAAGGTCAGCTTTACCCTCTGGTCGGGCAGCTTTATCGAAAGCGAAGGGGCTACGATCGGTGAAATCCTCTACCTGTTGGGGGTAGAACCTATCCGCGACCAGTTCAACCGCGTACTGGATATCCGCCTGATCGATACGAAAGACCTGGGGCGTCCCCGCGTGGATGTTGTCGTACAGACTTCCGGCCAGTTGCGCGACGTCGCATCTTCCCGCCTGACCCTGATACAGAAAGCCGTCGATATGGCCGCCGCAGCCGGTGACGGTGAAGACAACTACGTAGCCAAAGGCCGCAACGATGCCGAACGTGTCCTGCTGGATAAAGGTTTCTCTCCGAAAGAAGCCCGCGAATACGCCACGCAACGGGTGTTCGGTGGAGCCAACGGCATGTACGGAACAGGTATCACCTCGATGGTGGAAAGCGGCGACCGTTGGGAAAATGAATCCGAAATAGCGGGTGTCTACCTGAACAATATGGGCGCAACCTATGGCAACGAGAAAGATTTCGGCGGCTTTAAGCCGGGTATCTTCGAGGCTGCCTTGCAAAATACCGAAGCGGTGGTACAGCCCCGCCAGAGCAATACCTGGGGTGCACTCAGCCTGGATCATGTCTATGAATTCATGGGAGGTATCAGCCTGACTGTCCGTAACGTGACGGGTAACGATCCCGACGCTTACTTCAACGACCTGCGCAACCGCCACCAGGCACGTGTACAGGATCTGAAAACGGCGATCGGCGTGGAAACCCGCTCCACCCTCTTTAATCCTGTTTACATGAAAGAACAGATGAAGGAAGGTGCTTCTGCCGCCAATGCGATGTCGGAAACCATCCGTAATACCTACGGCTGGAATGTGATGAAGCCGAAAGCCATCGACAACGAGATATGGGATCAGTATTACGAAGTCTTTGTCAACGACAAACTGAATGTCGGCGTGAAAGAATTCTTCGAACGCGAGAATCCCGCCGCCTTGCAGGAAGCGACAGCCGTCATGATGGAAACAGCCCGTAAAGGCTACTGGAAAGCAACCCCGGAACAACTTCAGCGCATCGCAGCCCTTCACTCCGAGCTGGTAGAGAAGTACGATGCCGGTTGCAGCGGTTTCGTTTGCGACAATGCCAAACTGCGCACCTTTATCGGCCAGCAGTTGCCTGACGCATCAGCCAAGCAATACCAGGGAAAGATCGAGTCTGCCCGCAACGAAAGTATCTCCGGCGACGATAAAGGCGTTGTCCTCAAGAAAGATAAGAGCGTACAGACGAATGAACCGGTGAAGCCGGAGAATATGTCATCGTTCAGCCTCGCCCTGATCAGTTTCTTCTGGCTGGTCGTTATCTTCCTGCTGATATTCTTTATCCGTAAGAGAACAAAGAAGAACAAAAGGAGAAAATAACGATGGATAATATTTTATTATTATTATCACTTTTCGCAGTCGTGAAAAGCCTGTTTATGACAAGCCTGCTACCTAATCGTTGGTACAGGCTTGCCTTCAGCCTTTCGCTCGGCACCTTTGTCATGCTCTGCCATCCGTATGCGATGGAGGTGAATAAGCTGGAGCTGCAACGCCTGCTGTCTACCCAGTCCGCCATGATGAACATATCGCTGGTGGTGATGGTCGACATGCTCCTGTCGGGCTATTTCTGTATCGCCCGTATAAAGGACTGGGAAGAAAACAAGTCTTTCCGCTGGTACACGAAGCTGTTCCGGTATATGCCGTCGCTGCTGGTCTTTCCCGCATTGTATTATATTCATATCACCTTGTTCTTTACCTTGACGGGGTTCGACTTTATGAAGACAAGCGTGGCACTGGCGGTAGGTGTAACGGTGGTGTTCGGCCTGGCCTCTTTCTTTATGCGCAAGCTGATCGCAGAGAAAGAGCTGCTGATTGAACTGATCGTCATCCTGACCTTCTTTGTCTGCGTACTGGTGATCTGCTGCACGATCTTCCATCCGTCGGCAACGGTCTACAACCATGCTTCGCCTGTCGACTGGGCGGGATGTGCCGGCACATTGGGTGTGTTGCTCGCTATCTTCTTTCTCGGATATCTCTGGACACATATCGTCCGTATTTACAAACAAAATAAAAATTCAAAGCACTAAGTATCATTATGGAACAAGTATCAAATATATTATTCTGGATTTCAAGCGGGCTGCTGGTTCCCGTTATCGTAGGATTGCTGTTTTTCTTTGCTAAAAGTATCGTTATGCTGGGTGGTTTCGCCGGTCAGTATATCCAGCGTGTCAAACAGGATAAACAATTGCGCCAGCGGATGGATCAACTCGACCGGTCGACTATCCATACCTTTTCGGAAGAGCTGAAAGACCAGCCGGACTCCTTGTTCACACAAACAGCCGGGCTCCTGTTGGCCACCGACAGCACGGCTGTAGCCAACCGTGTCCTCTCCGAATACGAAGTGACGGCGGATGCCGAACTGGGTAAATATAAAGTACTGGTGAAGTTCGGGCCTATCCTCGGGCTGATGGGTACGCTGATCCCGATGGGGCCGGCACTGGCCGGACTCTCTACCGGCGATATCTCATCGATGGCCTATAATATGCAGGTCGCCTTTGCCACTACGGTATTAGGTTTGTTCTCCGGTGCCGTCGGCTTTATCCTTCTGCAGGTGAAACAACGCTGGTTCACTTCCGACCTGGTGTACCTCGATTTCCTGTCGGAATTGTCCCGTGAGAAACCGGTCGCAGCGAAAACCACATTAGTAACCGCTAAAGCCGTAAACGAATGAGCCGCCGACGTATATTGAATGCAGCCGAGGATCACGACCCGGTTGCTATGCTGTCGAACCTCTTCGACGTGGCGATGGTCTTTGCCGTCGCCCTGATGGTGGCACTGGTTACCAAGTTCAACATGACGGAAATCTTCTCGCAGGAGGATTACACGATGGTGAAGAACCCCGGCAAGGAGAATATGGAGATCATCACCAAAGAGGGGCAGACCATCACGAAGTACAAACCTTCGGAAAGCCAGGAGAAGTCCGGGAAGAAGGGAAAGAAAGTAGGGATAGCCTATGAAATGGAGAACGGGGAGATAATCTATGTCCCCGAATAAAATTAATGATTACTTTTGAAACCAATAAGCAATAAACATTTACACCTATGAAACTAACTTCTCCCTGGACAGGCATCCTGTCCTTCCTGATCGTTCTTTTCACCATGCCGTTGGGACATGCCGCCATGATCCTGATGGAGAAAATGCTGGGGCATAACCATCTGTATCCTGCCGCTTTCGGTTTGGGCGTAGTAGGGCTGATCATGTTGCTGGTCGGTATCGTCACCCGCAAAGAAAGCTCGGCTACCTTCCTGGGGCTGTTCGGCGGACTGTTTGTCTGGACGGGTTGGATCGAGTTCGGCTACGTTTATTTTGCCAACCGTTTCGGTGTGCAGCCGCTTATCGAGAACGGTGAAGTGGTGACGAAGCCGGAATATCTGATCATGCCTTCTTCGTATGGCTTCTGGGCTATCGTCATGCTGTTCTATATTTTCAGTACCCGCTCGGGTTGCAACTTCTTCAACTGGATACAGCGTAAGATACATTACGGGGAGCCGGTAGAAACGCTTCAGCCCATTGTCCGTAATGCGGCCATGACTACCTTTATGGAGCTCAACGTCTTGTTGTGGACTTGCTATATGGTCTTGCTTTTCTCTTACGATAACGAGTTTCTGGGCGACCGTCACCCGGTAACGATGCTGATCGCTTTCGGCTCCCTGGCCTGGTCGATCTACCTGTTTATCCGTTTGCTGAAAATAAAGAAGCTGGCTTATGCCATCCGCTACGCCATCCCGACAGTGATCATCTTCTGGACTTTTGTAGAGATACTGGGCCGTTGGGATCTCCTTACCGAAATTTGGGTCGAACCGTCCCATTACTGGCTGGAAATGACAATGATGACTGTCGCTTTCCTGGTCTTACTGGGCGTCTTGCTGTTCAAACACAAGAAATAACCCGCAACTACACGCCTTTCTAAAATCCTTCCCCCGAAGGATAGCCTTCCTACCCCCTCTGTCTCTCCTTTCGATGGGAGATAGCAGGGGTGTTATACTCCCTAAAATAAGGCAAAATACCCCCTTTTAACAATTTCCTGCAAAAACTCGAAATAATGCCCATTGAAACACAGGCTATTATGAAACGCGCGCGGGTACATATT
>OGFC01001732.1_pt1 | contig 11489 bp, 14 predicted proteins | sample 1570841 | NCBI WGS metagenome assembly OGFC01 (sample SAMEA2582137, study PRJEB24529) | metagenome | biome: Human gut stool | place: China | collected 2011 | reverse complement strand
GTAAACACATTGCGGTAAGCTGTTTTGACGGCAACAGCCTGTTCGCGTGAGAAAGGGCCTTCGGGCAATAAACGTGATGTACAACCCGGCATATCTGTTGCTCCCTGAAAGTAAAAAGCCCCGGTCATGATGACCGGGGCCTGAAGGAGAGTGACCTGATTATCAGAAAGTCACATTCAGCGTGGCCTGACCGTTATAACCTTCAGCGCTGCTGCCGCTGACACTGTGGGCATAACCGGCCTGAACGCCCAGGGTGATATTTTCCCGGACACGGGCTTCCAGTCCGGCCTGCAGGTCCAGTGACGTGCCATTCCGGGACGGTGAGAACGTCATGTTACTGCCGGCGGCGGCTGTCCCCATGCTCATGTCACCCCGGGAACTGAAGGTGCGGATAACAGAAGGCTGTACCCACCAGTTCACCGGCAGTTCACGCACACGGTGTTTTGCACTGTCGCGCAGGGTGTCACGGGATGAGGTGCCTTTACCAAAGTTCATATCGTTGTGGCTGCCCAGACGGAAACCGGCACGCACATGTTGTGCACTGCCATGCCCGAACTTCACATAACCGGCGTTATCCTGGCCGTCATCCAGGGAAAGTCCCTGCCAGGTATACTGCAGTTGTGGCTCCAGCATCAGGTTGTCAGTGATACTGAAGGGCAGACCGGTTTCCAGTGAGCCCAGCCAGCCCCAGCCCCGGGCGCGGAAGTCGTTATTGTCCGATGACGCTTTCATGCTGTGGCGGGTTCCCTGGGCCACAATGTCAGCCCACAGGCCGGAGGATGTATGTGTCAGATTCAGGTATCCGCCAAGGCTGCCGGCATCATCCCGGACCGTGCCGGCACGGGAGGCGTCATCATCCTTAACATCAACGGAAGAATGGCCTGCAGCACCATATATCCCTGCGGTCACAGACATACCGGCAACCTCTGTTCTCAGCAGGTCACCCTCCAGACGGACGAAGCCATAGCTGCCGCTGCTTTCCGGCGTGGCCCCACGGGCAATACCGCCGTTGTTATCGTGACCGAGATGGCCGCCCTGAATGCTGAGACGGACGCTGTTATTTTCACCGTTTACACCGGTCTGATGGCTGCGGGAGCCTGCCAGAATCCGGTCATAGTCCATTGCCTGTGTCAGCATGGATGTATACAGGGGGACTTCAGCACGATAAGCATTTTCACTGCGCAGGTACCAGTCTTCATCGCTGTCACGGTTCAGGGTGTAGTTAAAGGCGCCGGCCTGAAGCGGGCGACTCAGGGCAAACGCACCTTCTTCTGTGGTGGCGCCATTCTGTGCATCCACAACCCGGATACCCTGTCCGGAGGTTGCCACCCCGAGGTTACTGTTTCCGACATTTGTAAACGCAAGCCAGGTTTTGCCGGTTGCCTGACCACCATTAATCACCAGCTGGTCAGAGGTATTGCTGCCATCAAGGCGAACACGCATATTGATGGTGCCACCCTGACCGGTGAGGTTACTGGTTGTCAGTTTATGGAACGTTACCGGGGCATTGCCTTTTGCAACAGCACGGCTCAGCGCGGCATCCGGTGTCGTCTGATTATCAAAGCGAATCTCCCCTGCGTTAACAATATCGCCGGTACTGACCACATCACCATTCAGTACCATGCTGGCGCCTTTACTGAGCTGTGTTCTGCCACTCAGACTTCCCCCGGCAGCCAGCGTCAGTGTTCCACGATGTCCGACAGTGGTGTTGCTGGCCTGTCCCCCGGCATTAACCGTAAAGCTGCCGCCATTTTCCAGCAGCAGGCCGCTGGCCTGACCGGATATGCCATCAATACTGAACTTACCGCTGGCATTGGTCCCCTCAACAGTGGCACCACTGTCTGCAATCAGGGCACCACCGGATGTCATGGTGACACCTGTTGCCTTACCACCGGCAGACACTGCCAGGGTACCGCCGTCATCCACCAGTGTTTTCCAGGCTGAATGGCCCTCCAGTACATCCAGGCGACCACCGGACTCCAGAACAACGCCGTCAGCCTTACCGTTTTCCACCGCGAAATTGCCCAGACGGTTGCTGCCGGTGACGGTTGCCGCCGTACTGGTGACCAGTGCGCCTCCCTGCTTCAGGGTGACATTCGTGGCTATACCACCGGCGTTCACCTGCAGTTTGCCTTTCTGGTTAACGATGGTGAAATCCGCCAGACCACCTTCCTTGACAATCTGCCAGCCGTCACTGTTTACAACCGTGTCAGAGGCTGTGCCTCCGTTGCGCACATACTGGTAACCGCCATTCAGTGTGGTATCCAGCGCATGCCCGTGTACCGTCTGGTCGCCGCCGGCATAAACCACAGTGGAATTTGCTGTTCCTTCAACAGCCACAATCTGACGACCATTTTTATTGATGGTGGTACGTACGGCATTTCCGCGAACAAACTGCCCGGTATCACCATTTTCTGCATCCGGTCCCCCTTCCGCGCCGGTATTCACAACCGTGTCGGTTGCCATTGCGCCGGATTTGACGGCCTGCCAGCCCTTCTCATTAATGACGGTACCCGTTGCAATCCCGCCTTCATGTACCCACTGCTCACCGCCGTTCAGAGTGGTATTCACTGCCTGCCCCTGAAGGCTCTGTCCGCCTCCGGCACTGATAACCGTGTCTGAAACGCTTCCTCCGGCATTCACTCTCTGAAGACCACCACCGGTGACAGTAGTGTTGTTGGCGATACCGCCATTTTGTATCCATTGCCCGCCGGTATTGGCCTCGTTATCCGGCCCATACTCCAGACCGGTACTGATGGTCATTCCGTTGGCCGTACCGAAGACAATCTGGTTGTCATGATTTGTCAGTGTTCCGTCGTTCACGGTTTCTCCCGCCTGTACAACCGTGTCAGCAGCCAGTGCCGGGACTGATGTGACAGCAGCAAGAGACAGCACAACCGCCACACCGGCGCGTTTTCCCCGTGAGCGGGCCAGTTCGGAGGCCACCACCAGGGTGCCCGTAATGTGATTCCATACCAGCCTGTAGCTGGTGTTCAGATGTCGTTTCATCAGCTTTTCCTTACAGAGGGTGAATAAAAAAGCCGGTACCCACAAATGTGGATACCGGCAGGTACAAAACAGCATGGTCAGATAAAGTGGTTTTTCCCGGACATAAATGCTTCCCTTCTCTCATCCGCCAGAGAAGTATCAGTCCGTTGTGTGCAATTCCGTTCTGCATGATGAAGAGATTCAGCTGCCTTTTCGCAGACCATTAACCACTATAAACGATCGATAGTAACGATCGATACCTGTTTTATCGATCGTTTTATTCTATTGATTACAAGGCGGTCACGCAAGAGAAACAGGAGGAGTATGAGGGGTTTGTGTCATGTTTTCAGTTGGTTAACGCAATGTAATCAGGCATTTCCCCTGGCAGACTGTTCAGAAGAAAATCCAGTTCCATACAGCGCGGGCAACAGAGACCACCGTGTCACGGACGGCACGCAGAACTGTGCGTGCAACAGAGGCAACACAGACGCTCTCCACCGTGTCAAATATCCGGTCCACCGCACCGGTAAACTGTTCACGGGCCTGAGCGCGGACAGATTCCGTGCGCAGCTCGTCCTGCAGGCGGGTCATCAGGGGACTGGCGGCATGGTCGGGAAGTGCTGTCATGAGCGCACTGACCAGCGTATCCAGTTCCCAGCCGGTGCGGGCCGATACGGCAACAACCGGATGTACGGGCCGGAACAGACGGAATACCGCCTCCGTTTTCTCCCGAATGTTCTGTGCCTGTGCGGGAGAAGGCTGAATGCCGGCCATATCCCATTCATGGCAGGGCTCCGTTTTGTCGGCCTGCGTCACCACAAACAGCACCTGCTGATGTCCCCGGTGCAGGATGTGTCGCCAGAAATACTCATCCACAGACAGGGCACGGTCATCGGCTTTAATCAGCCACAGTACCAGGTCAAGTTCAGGCAGAATGTCACGGTACAGGGCTTCATACTCTGCATCCCTGTCCCGGCTCTCGCCCACCCCGGGCAGGTCAGTGATAATCATGCTGTGACCGTGGCCACTCAGACGGAAGCGCCGCACTTCCCGGGTGCCGGCGTGAACATCACTGACCGGGGTGACCTCCCCCTGAAACAGTGCATTACAGAGTGAGGATTTACCGGCCCCGCTTTTACCCATAATGCCAATCACGGGTTCGTGACTGGTGAGTTTGCGCAGATGTTCCAGGATGTGACGGGAAAGTGAGTAAGGCAGGGAGGAGAGCGGTTTTTCAATTGCCTCAATGGCATCAGACGGATTCATACATGTATTCCCGGTGAAAAAAGACAAAACCCCCGCACACCGGAAAGGTGGCGGGGGACTCACGGAGATAATATATGTCTGAAATTATCTGGAATGTCGGTACCTTTTATACTCTTCAACAATCAGGTCATGCAGCATTTCGCCGGTACTGAGTCTTCTGACCCTCGATAATTCTTTGAGCTGCGCCCTGGTTTCTGCGTCAAGAAAAAACTGTACATTGACTTTATCTTCCTGCATTTTTTTGTACTTGCGCTGCGCCTTGGCCTTATTGAAACTGTTTCTGAAATTTTTTATATCGTCAGGTGAGGTGAGTGGACAGGTAACCCATATGTCAAATGAAAGGTGAATTGCGTGGTAAATATCAGCAGAACCAGGAAAACTGGCCAGTTTTTCCAGTGCAATATTTTTTCCCTTCAAATAATTCCATGTCCATATGCATTCATGTTCGTTCTCCGGGAGGAGGTAACTGAAAGGACTCTTTGATTTAAATGCCCGCATCCATCTGTCTTTGGTCTGGATTATCCACTCATCCCGCAAATTCTTATCAGAAAGAATATCGAGAACTCTGAGTATTTGTCTGAACTGTGTCGATGAGTCCGACGGGAAGGCATTCCCTTCCAGATACTCTTCTTTAAGATACAGTTTATTCTTTTGAAGCAAGTCTGCGCTTATTTTTGCCCTGTTATTCTGGATAAACTGCATCAACAGATACCAGGAAAATAAGCATGCGCGTTCACTGCCCGCGATCCAGGATATTTTTTCCAGGGGGACCAGGAAGGCCAGGGCCTTCAGACGCATACCAGAAATTATTTGTTCAAGTTCAAAATCTGAAAGTGTGATGTTCAGATTTTCTCTGTTTTTTTTTATGTAAGCGATAAAACGTTCCGGGGGATCATAAACATTAAGGGGCAGTACGGAGATATTACGCTCTCCAAGATAATAAGAGTAATACGCATTTGTTCTTTCATTCATAACCTTATCCGACAAAATTTTCTGAACCATCCTCTTTCTCCGGTTGCTTAAAAATTAAACATAATAAGGTGATAATAACATGATAAAAAGAAGTTTATAATGGTATATTAAGGTGGTCAATAAAAAGGCAATCTGCGCGCTGTACAGTCATTCTGACAGGAAATGCAGGAGGAAGGGAAGGTAACCGGCTTCGTTATGCTGACAGGAATACCTGTTATCATGGAAGTGCACTCATGTGGCCGACGTAGCTTAAGAGGATGGAAGAGTGGAGACTGCAGACAGGGGGTATTGAAAGGTAAACATGTTTCGCCCGCCAGCTGCACCGGGGGCCAGCATCACTTTTTTTACGTTGTAACCCGGTATGCATTCCGGCTTTGATGATTACAGTCAGAGGGCAGCAGACTGACGTTATTTAACCGGACAGAAAAATTATGGACACTGAAATATCGTCTGTTAATACCTCGTTTGTCGGTGTGGTATTCCCTGTATTACCGGCGTCACCGATAAAGAGAGTTATAAACGCCAGAAAGGTACCTCCTTTATGCCGGGGAATACTTACGGAAAATGAAGTCTGAAAAGGAGCACAATGAAAAGAGGCGTGTCCCGTAAATATAACGAATCATCGCAGGATATGCATTATCAGGTGATACCAGAGGGCATTAAACTGTCGCCACGGATAAGAATATACAACATTTCTGATAACAAAACATCATAACGTGTTTCAGATATGTTCCGGCATCAGTCTGACGGATATTATTTCCCGGTAAAACAAACCGGCTACTGTAACGGTTAACTGTATCTGCATAAATTATTTATGATGAAAGAACAGTATTACGGATTCAAATATCATCCTGTTTGCATTCAGGCGGACATTCCCGGATGCCGGAAAGAATATCCTGCAGGCTGAGTGAGTCTCTTCCACAGTGCCGGGATCGCTGTCGCCACGTACATATTGTCACCAGGATGGGTATGTACCGCAGCATGCCATTTCTGGTGAATAACCGCACCTGCACATTCAGTCTGCTGAGAACCTGGCGTGTATCGGGCTGTAAAGAACATCCCTGTCCGTGGCTCCTCTGGTGGTGTTGCCTGCTCAGCAATGACAGGATGCCCTTAAGACGCCCGTCATGGCTCAGTATGATGACGACGAACACGCTCTGCAGGTGAGCATGGGGGCCGGGAGCATCATCATTTCCGTATTTTGTCACACCTTCCGGAAGCAACCGGCATCAGTTGCGGCTATCGTCAACCGTTGTGCGGTATGCCAGGAGCACGTACTGATCCATCAGATCCGTCAGTGCTGCGCTCTGCCTCTGACGGTTGATGATCCATTCCTCCAGCTCTTTTTCTGATTTCCGTTTCAGGTTCTCTTTCCAGTCTTCAAGGCTGTTTCCGGTCATTAAATCAAGCCAGCAAAGCCAGACCAGTTTGAGGCGCAACTCCGTGCCACCAAACTGACGGAAGAGGCTAATCAGTTTATTTGCCAGAGAACGCTGCCTCAGACGTTCACATTCAGACAGGAGAATGCCTTCCAGCATCGGATGATGAACCAGCAGATGTTCACTGGTGCATAAATTCACTATCAGATCATCATCCAGGGGCGGCGTGGCCCGTTTGTCAGGGCCATAAATCAGCCGGTGCAGGCTCTGGGGTACGATGGCAATCTCCGGTTTTTCACCATTGAATGACACCCAACCGGGCGTCAGATTATGGAAGTAGTAGATATTCGGATGACACACGCCCCAGGATACGGCGTGCCGGGTGAAGCCGGTCAGCCATTTCTGGTAGCTTTCGTGGAGCAGTTCGTAACGGGTCTGATACTGTTGTTTCATTTTCATATTCCTCACGGGGATATAACAGGCAGCAGAATGCCGCCGGCAGGCCGGGGATTACGTCTGCTGCGGGTGAACGGATAACGGTCAGAAATTACGGGCGGGGCTGTGCAATACGCGCCTGTAGCCAGGCTTCCACTTCACTTTTCAGCCAGCGGGAGCTGCGGCCCAGCTTGATGGGAGCCGGAAAGGCCCCATCCCTGATGAGCCTGTAAAACCACTTATCTGTCAGGCCGTTCAGTTGAGTGATAAATGCCATGTCGACCATCTGGTCATCTATCAGTGAAACTGGGGTAGCCATGAGAATGTTCCTCCGGATGTTGTTAAACCAGCCGGTGTGGTCATGAAAACAGCGCGCCACCTTCACCGGCATAACAACCGGGGAGAAACGTAAAAAATAATCGGGAATGTGACCGCCAGGAGATAAACGGGGAGGTTGCGGTGGCTGAGCCGTACCGGTATACCGGGTGGTTGTTGCGAAAAGATGCTTCCGCACGCACGCGCGATAAAGAGGGGATAGTTTTCGTGAGGACAGGGAGAGAAGCAGGCGTTCTGATAATTGCAGAGTTGTTTTCGGAGGTGGTTACAGTGAGTCAGCCCGTTCCTGGCGAGGAGGAGACTGATATCACCGATGGGATAAGGCTGTCTGATTGGTATTATAAATATAAGAAGTCATCAGAGAGTAACGTAAAGGATTTGCCAGAGTAAGCTAAGAGAGTAAATCTCTCCGGTAACAGAGCGCTGTGAAGCATTCTGTATCAGAGTGCAGATACATGAACGCTGATGCGTAAAATCAGCAGTGACACGCCAGCTCCCCCTATGCCCATTCCTGTATAAGACATGAACTGAGCGTATTAATGCTCCTGCCCTGAGACTGAGCCGGTGAGTGAGGGGCTGAGAAATCCCTCTTGACACTGCTCTAAACCAGAAATACTTCCCCGGTTGTTGCGGTGCGTCCGGATCCCCGATAACGGAACACTAAGGCTGTATTGCGGGACACCAGGTAAGTGGCAGCCCGTAATACGTCAGGAGACGCGGGAAAAGTGAATTCCCACACGCGTTATAAACTTACCCTTGCGGAGCTGGAAGCCTTTAACTCTGCCGTTGACAACCGGCTGGCAGAACTGACAATGAACAAACTTTACGATCGCGCGCCGGCTTCCGTCTGGAAATATGTCACCTGAATATTGAAGCAGCGCTACGATGACTCCGGTGTTATCTGCACCGGAGGACCGGGAACATTAAGCGGTATAGCGACAACAAAGAATTCGAAATCAAAAGGGAATGGTGCCGGAGGCGTGGGCGGTAATAGGCTGATTTTCAGGTATTACCGGCTTACAACGTGTGGTTGATATTGAGGGGCTGTGAGTTTCGCGTATTTGTCAGAAACCCAGACGAGTTTTCCTGTATGGGACGAAATAAGGCAGCGGCAATCCCTGGAAAATTTAATATGGTATGAAGGAGAACCTGTCGGTTACGCTTAATATACCCGGTACACTGTCAGCTCAGGGGATACATGAACCGTTATCTCACCAGCTACACAGTATATACACACTGACGCTGACAGTAGTCAGCAGGACCACAATAATCAGTGCCAGCAGTATGGTAACGATACGGTCTGTATTCCGGTAGTAGCCGAAGGGGTCGACAGAACCACAATACGGGCAACACACTGTATTATGAGTAATCGCGTTTCCACAGTCCCTGCACTTCTTTTTGCGTATCACCATCACTCCCTCCTCACAGCCTTACCCGTAACCGGTTTTTTACATTAAAAAAACAACGCTGAAAATTCAACCGTCAGTCCGGAGACGACCGTTCGGGTTATCACAGAGTGCCTGAGACAGTGTCCTGCCGGAGGTCACTTCAGGGACTCTGCGCATTTTTTACGACGTGGCTATTCCGTATGAACCATACGGAGATTTAACCATGACCTACAAATACAACCCCTTCTGGCAGCAACGTATTCGTGAGACGGTGCGGCACGCACTGAATGTTCATCCCCGCCTGACGGCATTGCGGGTTGACCTGCGTTTCCCGGATGTACCGGCAGCAACGGACGCAGCTGTGATATCCCGCTTCATCAATGCCCTGAAAGCCCGAATCGACGCTTACCAGAAACGTAAGCATCGGGAAGGTAAACGCGTGCATCCCACAACCCTGCATTACGTCTGGGCCCGGGAGTTTGGGGAGTGCAAAGGTAAAAAACACTATCACCTGATGCTGCTGGTCAACCGGGATACCTGGTGTCGTGCCGGTGATTACCGCGCTCCGGAGTCTCTGGCCGGGATGATTAAACAGGCGTGGTGCAGTGCCCTGGGAGTGGATGTCGGGTGCCATGCCACGCTGGTGCATTTTCCGGCCTGGCCGGCGGTGTGGCTGGCGCGTAATGATGACACCGGCTTTCAGCAAGTGCTGGAACGTGCTGACTATCTGGCGAAAGAGCATACCAAAGCTCACTGCACCGGTGAGCGCAATTTTGGCTGTAGCCGGAGTTGAGCACGACTGGCGCGCCAATACCCGGCAAACCAAAAGTATGGGTTGTTGTCTGGCGGCAACGATGTATCCACTCGCCCACTGACTGTTTTTTACGTCAGTGTTCCATTGTGTGACAACCACAGTGCTGTAACAGCAACCAGCCTGCTTTACCCAAACTCCAGTCCAGATTTTAACTGAACCGCCATTCACACCCTGACCACGCTGCCCGTACCGGGACGGCTGTTGCCTGCGTGTCGTCTGGCGGCTGAGGAATATGACTATGTACGCAAAATCCTTTATCGCTCTTGATGGCAACGGACGTCTGACGGGCGCCCGTACTGCACAGGCCGCACCTTATGCTAACTACACCTGCCACTTGTGTGGCAGTGCACTCAGATACCATCCGCAATACGACACTGAACTTCCCTGGTTTGAACACACTGACGACAGGCTGACAGAGCACGGTCAACAGTGCCCTTATGTCAGGCCGGAGCGCAGAGAAATACAGTTGATTAAACGTCTGCAGCAATTCGTACCGGATGCCTTACCCGTGGTGCGTAAAGCCAGCTGGCACTGCAGACAATGTCACCACGATTATTATGGGGAGCAGTACTGCACACACTGCCAGACCGGAGGATTCAGTATTCCCCGGACAACTCAGGAGGAAATATGCGAATTCTGAACTGTTATATGGCGAATGACAGCAAAGGCCATTTTGTTACGGCGAAAGAAGCTGCGAAGCACAACCGACAGGACGTTTTGTGCTGTGTGTCCTGTGGTTGTCCGTTAACACTTAAGCGGGGAAATGACGGACAACCGCCGTGGTTTGAACATGACCAGATGACTGTCGCTGAAAAAATCCTGCTGCGATGTACCTGGCTTGACCCGGCGGAGAAAGAGGCCCGTCGTTTGCATCTGCAGGGCATGACGGTTCCGGATTATACGGTGAAGGTGAGAAAGTGGTTTTGTGTGATGTGTGACGAAGATTATGAGGGGGAAAAGTGCTGCCCACGCTGCGGTACCGGGGTATACAGCAGGGCGTGGGGGCGGCAGGAGGTGCCGTCGGAAGATGCCAGGGCTGATAATCCGTTACAGAGGCTGTAATGGTTGCCTCCGGAGCAGTTTGCGGTGATGCCTTTCCCGGGAATGGATTGCCAGTGCGGGGACTGTGGAGCTTAATTCCGGTGTTGGTGGCCTTTCCGTTGATTTTATGCCAACAGCCCCCTGTGACTGACAGGCTGCCTCGTCATTCCATTCGTATCTCCAGTAACAGGGGGTTGTATTGTATTTTATTGTGCCGGTTCAGGTGTGCGTTTCCCGGCGCGTCTGCACCGGCTTAACCAAATTCAACAGGGATAAAATAGTGGTAAGCGTACAGCCTGAACCGTCTGGTCAGAATCTGACGAATTAGACAAAGTGGTGTCCACCAAATAAGTAGTGGGAACCAAAGTGTCAGATATGCAGAAAAATGTGACTCCCGGCAGGCGAAAAGGCTGCCCTAATTATCCTCCCGAATTTAAACAGCAGCTCGTTGCTGCCTCCTGTGAACCCGGGATATCCATCTCAAAACTTGCTCTTGAAAATGGCATTAACGCCAATCTGTTGTTCAAATGGCGACAACAATGGCGCGAGGGAAAGCTGCTATTACCTTCTTCAGAGAGCCCCCAGCTACTTCCTGTGACTCTCGATGCAGCTGCCGAACAGCCAGAATCGCTCGCAGAGGACCCGGAAACCCTCAGTATCAGCTGTGAGGTAACGTTCCGGCACGGGACGCTCCGCTTCAATGGCAATGTCAGCGAAAAGCTCCTGACTCTGCTGATACAGGAACTGAAGCGATGATCCCGTTACCTTCCGGGACCAAAATTTGGCTGGTTGCCGGTATCACCGATATGAGAAATGGCTTCAACGGCCTGGCGGCAAAGGTGCAGACGACGCTGAAAGACGATCCGATGT
>OGFC01001729.1_pt1 | contig 11516 bp, 9 predicted proteins | sample 1570841 | NCBI WGS metagenome assembly OGFC01 (sample SAMEA2582137, study PRJEB24529) | metagenome | biome: Human gut stool | place: China | collected 2011 | reverse complement strand
AATATCCTCACTCGCATTCGGTTTTCCAAGCGCCAGCGAAGCACTGCGCATGGAAGCGCGCAGCAAATCATCCGACATGATCTGATCAATTGCTTTTGATAATGCTGCCGCATTCAAATCCTTTTCCTCCAGCATGACAGCCGCCTTATGATCGACCAGTACACTGGCATTATAAAACTGATGGTTGTGGGCAACATAGGGACTTGGCACCAGAATGCTCGGTGTTCCCAGCGCAGTAATTTCTGCTGTGGTTGTTGCGCCGGCAAGGCATACGATCAGATCGACATGTGCCATGATATCCAGCTGTTTTACATAATCGACGACTTTTATATGCGGAGCATGAATCTGCTTACGCATCTCTTCGTAATTGTTTTTTCCTGTCACAAACAGTATCTGATAGCGATCACTCACAGCCGGCAGTGCATCCTTCATGATGGCATTGACGGATGTAGAGCCCAGTGATCCCATAACAACCAGGATCAGTGGCTTGTGCAGGCTCAGACCAAGTGATAAAAAGTAGTCCTTGTCAAATTTGGCATGGACCGCATTACTCGCGCGGGGATTTCCCAGCAGTCTGGTTTTTTCTCTGCCGAATTCCTCAAAGCATTTCTCATAACAGATGACGATCGCATCCATATACTTAGCGACCATTTTATTAGAAACTCCGACAATGGAGTTTTGTTCATGGATCATGGTAGCTACATGCTTATGATGTGCAGCCAGCATAACTGGTGCACTCACATAGCCTCCAAAGCCAATCGCGATATCCGGTTTAAATTCATCAATGATCCTGCAAGCTTTACGGTAACAGTTCATCATCAGCAGCAGTGCCCTGCACTTGTTGAAGACATTTCCTGTCAGTCCGCTGGCATGCAGACCCTGAAAGGCGTAACCATGGGACGGTACTTCACTGGCCTCCATTCGATCATCATTTCCCACAAACAATATCTCAATATCCCCATAGCGCTCTTTTGCGGCATCCGCCAGCGCCAGGGCAGGATAGATATGACCTCCGGTCCCTCCAGTGGCAATCAGCATTCTCATGTAATCACTCCTTGTTTTTTATTATACCATAGGAAGACGTGTTACTGCGCAGTAAATTTTATGTTTTTCAGCTTTCATTTGCGATGCTCATCAAGAGCCCCATACTGCCCATCATAACCACGAGCGAGCTGCCTCCGTAGGATATGAAGGGTAAGGTGATTCCGGTAACCGGAAACAGACCGACGACTACCCCAAGATTGATCATCACCTGAATGGCAAACAGCGAAATCAGACCGATAGCGACATAGCACAGATAGGGATCCGTGCTGTTTTTAGCGATTTTCACTCCCTGATAGATCACCATTAGAAATAAGGTGATAAGAATACAGCAGCCGATAAAGCCGAATTCCTCAGCAAAGATAGCAAAGATGAAATCCGTCTGTGGCTCCGGCAGATAGAAATGCTTCTGCATACTGTTATCAAAGCCGACACCCAAAATCCCTCCCGGTGAGATGGCAAACAATGACTGGATGATCTGAAAGCCGGCTCCCAGCGGGTCCTTCCACGGATCGATAAAGGAGGTGATACGGGCAAGCCGATAGGGTGCGGAAATGATCAGTCCGCCCAGCCCGGCAGCCCCCAGCATGCCGACCCTCACAAAATAAGAAAGCGGGGAATCCGCCGCAAGCACCATGACGACAATGGAGCACACCATGACCATGCCGCTTCCAAAATCCGGCTGCAGCAGAATCAATCCGAAGCCGAGCATAACCAGAAAGGCCGGAAACAGCAAATCGCGTTTAAAGGTTTTGATACGGTATCGCTTTGCCAGAAAATCCGCAACATAAATGATGATGGCAATTTTGAAGAATTCGGATGGCTGAATCAGAAAGGAGCCGACACCGAACCAGCTGCGGCTTCCGTTTCGCTGGATGCCAAGTCCTGGTACCAGTACCAGAATCAGTGCAATCACACACAGGATAAACAGCTTTTTTCCATACCTGCGAAGCTTCGTTAATGAAATGCGGCTGGCCACATACATAACAAAGACACCAATCAGCGCAAACACCGCCTGTCTGCTCATAAAATAGGATGCATCATGAAACTTTGCGGATGCCCATACGCGGGAAGAGCTTCCAACCATGATCACGCCGATGACCACCAGCAGCAAAATCAGCACGGTGAGCGTCCTGCACTTTCTGGAAAACATAACTACCACCTCTGACACAGTGTATGCCGCCAAGAAAAAAAGTAGTACCCGACTACTTTTCTCTGTATTTCCCATGCAGGATATCATCCTCGACATGTACCTTTCGCAGATTGATCGTTCCAAAGACGCAGGATACATCAACCGCAAGATCCTGTGTACCCTCCGGATGATGCTCCACGCGGGTATTACCGAATACATTTTCACTTTTTACGCGATAGTGTATCGTATCACTGACAAGCAGATCAATGCTGCCAAACACCGCTTCCAGCTTTACATAGCCGCATTCCGTTAAATCCGCATCCACCAGATCGATCATCTGTGTTCCGAAGATACTTTCCGCCTTCAGCGAATATACGGTACCGCGCGCATTCAGCCGTTTGTTTCCGAAATAGGTGGCACTGCGCAGATCACGGCGTCCATCCTCCTCCTGCAGAATGCTGTCCCGATGCGTGAAGCGCAGAAAGCTGTCACCGATAATCATGCGACATCCTAGCAGAATCAAGCCGATCGCCACAAGCATGCCCCATGTCAGACGGATACTGATCCAGTCATTTGCACTGCACAAAAGATACACTCCGAGGAAGAAAACACAGCCGTTCCCGAAATGCAAGCCATCCTCAAAAAAGCTGAACACTGCCGGTACAATCAGAAACAGCGTCCACCAGCCAGGGAAAAAGATGGAGAAATCCCACCAGTCCATGGCACCTCCTAAATATCCGATTCCAACTGCCAGAAACAGCAGTCCGATAATTCTTGACTTCATATGCATACGTGTTCTCCTTTCACTTGCGCCTTCTTTCAAAGCTGCAGGACCCGCTATACATTGGTATCCCTCTTTTTTATTTCTTTACTGTCCCATCCCATTTCACGAGCACAGCATGCAGCAGATAGCGTAGCTCGCTTGGCTGTCCGTCACGTTCATAGGAACAGGTGCTCAATGAGACGATACGATCACGATTCTGTATGGTAATCGCTCGCTTGAAGTCCGAACGCTTTTTCACCATGTCCACGTAGCTCAGAAAGTCCGCATCATCCGCGTATTGCAGCCGATAGGAATCACTTGTTGCCGTCGTTGAATACATACTGAAGATTTCACAGCGGTAATTCTGCTTCTCGGTAAAGATGTAAAGATAGGGATGCTTTTCAAAAAATGCCTGCTCCTTAAACTTTTCCAGCTCGGCAAACATGGTTCCATGCTTGACGTTGTGTCCGTAGATGATCGTGTTTCGATCCTGAAAGGAAGCATCTGCACCGGCATCCATAAAAATAGCACCGGCATAATTTTCCTTTTTTTCAAAGGTGTGATTCAGATAATAGGAATTATCGCTTCCCTGCACGATGGGATAGGATATATCTGTATCCGGAATCAGAATCCAGCCGACAACCTCCGGATTTTTCTCCTTTAATGCTGACCAATCGATTGTAAAATCCTCCTTTTCCGGATTTTTGGGAACCTTGGCAACCTCCTGCACCGCATCCTTTTCCTTTCCCTCCTGATAGTTCAGATAGTAGATGCTGATCAGCTTGTAGGCAGAAAAGAGAAAGACGGCCAGAGCGATGACGAACAGTATATCGTATATGATTTTTTTTGATTTTGACATAGGCTTCTTCATGCGGATACCTCCGTTGCTGATTTTCATTTTACCATAGTTTATACAAAATTACTATCCATACGAAATTTGTTTGACAATCCAATCGTTCTGTCCTATACTTCATTTAGACATCCATCTAAATGAAAGGAGTGATGCAATGGGATTTCAGGAAACCTTTAAGGCGCTGTCCGATCCGACCCGCAGAGAAATCGTGAATCTGCTGAAGGACGGAAAACGCAGTGCAGGCGATATCGTTTCGCATTTTTCAAGCACGAATGCCACGATTTCCCACCATCTTTCCATTCTTAGAAAGGCTGGTCTGATTACAGATGAAAAACAAGGGAAATACATTTATTATGAGCTGAATACCAGCGTGATTGATGAAATCATCGGCTGGATCACATCCCTGAAAGGAGAAGAGCAATGAAAAAGCAGACCCTGGGCATCGCGTTTTTGATTCTGATTACGTTTTTATTCTGTCTTGGGATTCTTCCCTTCCTGCCCGCGCAGATACCGATTCACTGGAATGCGGTGGGTGTTATCGACGGCTGGTGCGATCAGCTTTTTCTGCTTCTGTTTCCGGTATTGCAGCTTGCGATGGCCGCTGTATTTTCACTTATCCGGCACATTGATCCGCGCAGAAAAAACGTGGAGCGCTTTGCATCCACCTGCAATGTATTTTTATTGGTACTGTGTCTGCTCATTTTCGGGATGTGTCTGATAACAGCGATTTCCGCCTGGAAGCCGGATGCTATCAACGTGCCAATGGCAATCACACTGGGACTTGGCATCCTGTTTGCCGTCATCGGGAATCTGATGCCGAAGATACGTCAGAATTACTTTATCGGCATTAAGACCCCCTGGGCGCTGGAGGATGAGGATAACTGGCGCAGAACCCATCGCATGGCAGGACGTTTATGGTTTGCGGCTGGCTTGAGCATGATGCTGCTCTGTGTGCTGCCCAAAGAATTTCTGACGGCCTGCATCCTTGCCATTGTACTTGCAATCGCATTGCTGCCTTATGTTTATTCATATGCACTGTTTCGCTCAAAGCGGACGAAAGGAGAAAACAATGATTGAAATCAAGCATGTCACAAAAATATACGGAGGAACCCACAAGGCTGTGGATGATATTTCTCTAACCATCCCCACGGGAGAAATCATCGGCTTTATCGGTCCCAACGGTGCCGGCAAGACCACGACGATCAAAATGATCACAGGTGTGCTTAATCCGGATGAGGGAGAAATCCTGATCAATGGAAAAAACATCGTAAAGGAGCCGCTGGAAGCAAAAAAGGAATTTGGAATCGTACCGGATAATGCCGATATCTTCCTGCGTCTGAAGGGCTTGGAATATCTGAATTTCATGGGCGATATCTATGAGGTTGACAGTGAGCAGCGCAAGCAGCGCATCGCTTCCTTGGCGGAAACCTTTGAAATGAAGGACGCGCTGAATGACCGCATTCTTTCCTATTCTCATGGTATGCGTCAGAAAATCGTCATTATGGGTGTGCTGCTTTCCGATCCGAATGTATGGATACTGGATGAGCCGATGACCGGACTGGATCCGCAATCCTCCTACTCCCTGAAGGAGATGATGAAGGAGCATGCCCGAAAGGGAAACACCGTATTCTTTTCCACTCATGTACTGGAGGTTGCAGAGCGCCTGTGTGATAAGGTAGCCATCATCAACAAGGGACGCATCGTGTTCTTCGGTACACTGGAGGAGCTGAAGCAGCTGCATCCGCAGTGTGATTCTCTGGAAGCCCTCTTTATGGAGGTTATTGCCCATGCGTAAATATCTGTCGCTGACACGTGTTCTGTTAAAGAACTCCATGGGGATGATGAGCGACGGCAAATCTAAGAAAACACTGAATGTGATTCTATACGGTGTGCTTGCACTCTGTATGATTCCGCTGAGCTTCACGCTGTACATGATGTTTGATACCGCCATTGTTCAGCTGCAGGCTCTGCAGCAGGAGGGAGCTGTTCTGGCGCTGGGCTTTCACCTCTCCTCTCTGGTTACCTTTCTGTTTTCTATTTTTCTGATTCCCTCTATCTTTTATTTCAGTAAGGATTCCGAAACACTGCTCTCACTGCCCCTGCCTCCTCAGACGATTCTGAGTGCCAAATTCAGCGTGTGTCTTGCATATGAATATGCCTTTACGCTGATCGTCTTAGCACCGCTGTTTATCGCCTATGCAAGCAATACTGTGATTGGTATCCCCTATGTTCTGCTTGCACTGGTGATTTTTATCACACTGCCGATTTATCCCCTCGTCCTCTCCAGCATTATCACGATGCTTCTGATGCGCTTTGTGCCGTTCTTCAAGAATCGTGACCGCTTTAATATGATTGCCGGTATCCTGTCCATCGTTCTGGCCTTCAGCTTCAGCTTTGCCATGAATTCCGGTACGATCAGCGAGGACCCCAATGCACTGATCACCATGCTGGTTGCGGGACATAATTCCATGATTTCTCTGTTCTCGAAAATTTTTCCAGCGATTCCCTTTGCCGCAGAAGCACTTATCGGCAGTGATGTACTACAGCTGGCCTTGTATATTCTCATCACCTGTGCTGCTTTGGCGGTGCTGGTTATTCTGGGAAAATGGCTGTACTTCAAGGGAGCCATCGGCTTCAGTGAAACCAAAAGCTCACGCAAGGAGCTGTCCGCAAAGGAATTTGCCCGTGTCAGCCGCCACAGCAAGGTACGCACCTATCTGATCAAGGAGCTGCGTCTGCTCGTACGTACACCGGTGTATGCATTAAACTGCATCGGCATGTGTCTGTTGATGCCGATCATGCTGCTGGTTATCTTTATGACCGCGGATGCGGATGTCCTGCTGCAGCAGCTGCCGGATATCACACCGTATCTGGACGGCATGCTTCCCTACGCTGTTCTTGTCGGCATGGCATCCGGCTTTCTGTTCAGTAATCTGAATATGATTTCCTCTACCGCCATATCGCGTGAAGGCAGCAATCTCTCCTTCATGAAATACATTCCGATGTCCTTGAAGCAGCAGCTGCAGGCAAAGGTTGTCAGCGGCATCCTGATGTCTGTCATCAGCATGCTGCTGACACTGCTCTGTGTTTACTTCCTGCTGCCGATTTTCCCGCTTACCTGGTATTTCGCTGCCGCAGCAGCTTCCCTCATCACCATCGTGCTTGGCAATTATGCCAGTCTTGCATTGGATATCCTGCACCCTAAGCTGGTTTGGGAGCAGGAGGCTGCCGCCGTCAAACAGAATATGTCAGGAATCGTGTCCATGCTGGCAAGCATGGCGTTGTGCGTCCTATTCTGTATCGTACTCTTTATACTACCTGATGATTTCCTTCTCCTCACAACTGCAGGCATGGTGATTGCAGGCATTGTCATTGATGTGGTATTCTATATGCGACTTGATCGATTTGCACAGAAGCGCTTCGATCAGCTATAGGAGTGAACATATGAAACGTGTGATTGTATATTTCGGTGACGAGAAACAGAAGCAGCCCATCGTGGAACAGGTACTGAAGGAGCTGCAGATGGACTATCGCATCATTCCAGACGATTTGCTTAACCAGCGTGTTGCCACCCTGTTTCATCTACCCGGCTATGATGAAATACCGGACACTGCCCCTGCCCACCACAGCATTGATCTCATGCTGTTTGAAGAGGCCTCGGATGAGGACATACAAGTGCTGAATGAACGCCTGCAGGCAAATGGCACCGCCATGCAGCGAAAAGCAATGCTGACTGAGCATAACAAACGCTGGAAATTCAGCGACCTGCTTTCAGAAATCGAACGGGAGCATACCTACTTTCAAATCATGGATGCTCTGCGCACCCTGCTTGTCCAAAGCAGTGAGCTGGTGATTGAAGCCTACACCCCCGCTTCCTGGAAATCGTATGAGCAGGCCTTCTATCAGGCATATGCATGTATGAACAAGGAATGCTCTTTAGAAGAAATCACTGCCGCCTACAAAGCCCTGTCCTCTGCAAAGAAGCAGCTGATACCCGCAGGATAAAAACACCTCTGCATGAAAGAGGCATTCCTGCCAGGTGGAACCAATGATGCCGGAATTTCCTTATACGAAGCAAGCAAGATTACAAAAGCCCAAGGACATGAAGTTCCTAAGTTATAGGGAATGGATAAAGCTGTAAAAAAGCAAAAGAAGAAATAAAGCTCCTGATGAATAGGAATTTATTTCTTCTTTTTTGCTATTTAAACACTTGTACACTGACTGCGTAAGAAATACAGGACTTTTTCTTTTACTCGCTATACATACAAGGATGCTCTTTTCGCATGGCATCAAACACATCCGCAGGCTGCGGCTTGCCAAATACGAAGCCCTGTACCATATCACAATTCATTTCCTGCAGCAGTTTAACCTGAGAAAGGCTTTCCACGCCTTCCGCCACCGTGGTCATACCCAGCTGCTTCGCCAGCTGTATCACAGCGTTGATCACCTCAAAGCCGCGATCATCCATATCCTGAAAGAAGAACCGATCCAGCTTCAGTACATCAACAGGAATATTCTGTAAAACATTCAGCGAAGAATAGCCGCTGCCAAAATCATCCAGTGAGCACAAAAAGCCCAGAGCATGGAGCTCATCGATCACCTGCTTCAGACGGCTCAGGTTTTCAAACACGACCGTTTCCGTCAGCTCGATTTCAAGCAGATGCGGCGGAATTCGATAACGTTCTTTCATCATGCGGTAGCTGTTCAGAAAATCCGGCTGATACAGATGATTGCGGGATAAGTTCACCGAGATGGGAATAACCTCGCTTCCTTCATCAATCCATGTCCGAAGCCGTTTGCACGCCTGCTCAAAGATGTATAAATCCAGCTTGCGAATAAAGTCATTGCGCTCAAACAGCGGGATGAAATCATTTGGCATAATCATGCCCCGATCTGCACTCTGCCAGCGGGCCAGCGCCTCTGCTCCCGCAACACGCCCGGTTTTCAGCGATACCTTCGGCTGCAGATACATGAGAAATTCCCCGTTTTTCAATGCGGCTTCCATGCTGTTTTCCAATTCCTTTTCTCTCAGCATCTTCAGACGGTTCAAATCACTGAAGAACATATTGGAACAGACGGCATGCTCATGCTCACCATGATTATGCTTCCTTGCGGCAATCGCCTTATCCCGAATGCTTACCGGATCCTCATGCGGATTGTCTGCCAGATAGGTACCACAGGACAACGTGAGATAATAGGGCTGCTGGCGCTTTGCATTGAACGCATTCACGGTTTTTGAAATGAGCTGCAGACGCTGTTCTAGCTGCTCCTTGTCCATGGTTCGCAGCAGAAGATTGAAATGATCCGCATGTATTCTGGACACTGCCTCCCCCTCCCTGAGCTGCTGCCGGATACATGCATATACGTGCAGGAGTACACGGTTTCCTTCCTCACTGCCAAATGCATCATTGATCAGCTTGAATCGTCGAATATCCAAGGACACATAGGCAAAGGACTGCGCGTTTTTCAACAGCTTTTCAACCTCAAGGTCAAAGCGCGGCTGTGTAAAGCCCTTCGTCACCGGATCCACAAAGGCGATGTTAAGGATTTCCCTGTTTTTCTTCTGAATGATAATCGATACCAGACAGGCAAGCATACAGAACATGAGCAGAGTCCCCCCTAGCACCATCCATGTATTCTGAACGATATAATCTGCCAGCCCTCTGGAATAGGCGGCCGGTGATACGATGGATAACAGATACCAGTCCGTTTTCTTCAGCGGGCTATAGGTAAGGATCCGCTCCTCCCCATTGTTCATATGAAATCGCAGATAGCCGCTTTTACCGTTTTGCATATCCGTACGCATGGCTTCCACATGATATCCCTTCATCATCGTTGCCTGCGCATACAGGCCGGAGAGATAATTCGTATCGCTGATCTGAGCATTTTTATTGTGCGAGTGGAGAATGAAATCCCCATTACCGGATACAACATGTGAAAAGCCGCTGCCGTCAAAGGTATCCGTACCCTGTAACAGCTTCATAGTGTTTTGCGGAACCCAGCCGGCGACGACATGCTTTTTATTTTGTGCATCCACATACGGCACAGCATACAGCGCACCATAGCTGTTTGTCCCCCCTTTGATCAGGGAATCATTCACCGCATCACTTCCCTGCAGTGCCTTCTGGATTGCCGGTAATTCATGCAGATACAGCGTTTTCCCTTTTACCACTGCATCTTTGTTTTCATCCAGAAGCACTATCCACTCATAATCACTTTTTTCCTCCAGGGTATGCAGATAGGAATCGACTTCCTCCTCCTTCAAAAAGGGGAGGGACTCACTGATTGACTTGAGCTTATTCAAATTGAATTCGATCCGCTGATTGGCCTTTGCGGAGGTCTGGCGGGAAATTTCCTCCAGATAGCGCTGGATTTCCACCTGCTGTAAATGCTCTCCGCGGCTGATGAGCACATAGCAAAGATAAAGTGCTGACAGCACCACCACAGCGGTCAGGGACGCAATCCATACGATTTGTTTTTTACCAAGTATTTCATGTTGTCTCATATTATCTTTCCTTTTTACCCATTGGCATATTCATCTTTAAGTCTACCATGAATACTGTAGAAAGCAATAAAATACGCACATTTAAACAATAAAGCATAGAAATTCAGAATGCAAATCGTTAATAATATTTCATATGGCACAAAAAGGTATCGAAATTATCGAAGAGATAAGGTCCTTCTTTAAATGATTATGGATAAACAGAAAAAAGCTGCATGCCGCAAGTTCTGTGCAGCATACAGCAGTATGATTATACCTCTTCAAACTGAGAATTGTACAGCTTGGTATAGAAGCCATCCGCTTTCATCAGATCCTCATGATTGCCGGCTTCCACGATGTCGCCATCCTTCATAACCAGAATCAGATCAGCATCCCGGATCGTAGACAAACGGTGAGCGATCACAAAGCTTGTTCGATTCTCCATCAGCTTCTCCATTCCCTTTTGAATGAGTACCTCGGTACGGGTATCGACAGAGGAGGTTGCCTCATCCAGAATAAGCACCTTAGGATCCGCAAGGAAGGCACGTGCTATTGTCAGCAGCTGCTTCTGTCCCTGCGAGATATTATTGGATTCCTCATTGATCATCGTATCATAGCCGTGATCCAGCGTACGAATGAAATGATCGACATAGGCAGCATCTGCCGCAGCCATGACTTCCTCATCGGTTGCATTCAGACGGCCATAGCGCAGATTCTCCATGACAGTTCCGTTGAACAGCCACGCATCCTGCAGCACCATGCCAAACAGGGAACGCAAATCGCTTCGGCGCATATCCGTCGTTTTTATACCATCGATATAGATGCTGCCGCTGTTCAGCTCATAGAAGCGCATCAGCAGCTTAACAATGGTCGTCTTCCCGGCACCGGTTGGTCCGACAATGGCAATTTTCTTCCCCGGCTTGATATACATAGAGAAATCATTGATGACGATTTTATCCGGTGTATAGCCGAAGTGCACGTTTTCAAAGGTAACCTGTCCCTTGATCCTCGTTTTTCCATTTGCATCAAAGACCTCGACAGGCTGTGTCGTTTCCTTGACCTCTTCCTCTTCTGCCAAAAACTCAAACACGCGCTCTGCCGCTGCAGCTGTAGACTGCAGAACATTCATCGTCTGCGCAACCTGAGAAATCGGGTTGTTGAAGTTTCGGACATAGATGATAAAGGACTGGATATCACCGATTTCGATGACGCCGTTCATCGCCAGCCAGCCTCCCAGAATACACAC
>OGFC01001717.1_pt1 | contig 11658 bp, 11 predicted proteins | sample 1570841 | NCBI WGS metagenome assembly OGFC01 (sample SAMEA2582137, study PRJEB24529) | metagenome | biome: Human gut stool | place: China | collected 2011 | reverse complement strand
TGGTTTTGTTAACTGGCTTTTTTATGTTAAAAGGAGGAAAAATTAATGCCAACAAATAGAAAAGAAAGTTTAGTTTTTACAATGTTTATGTGTGCCTTTATGGTTTTTTGGATGAGTGTCTATAATGTCAGTTTACACTTCGGCTTTTCAAGCGAAGCAATCAAAGAAGCATGGTTGGGATTCCCATTAGCCTATTTATTTGCGATTTTATGTGATTGGGTAATAATATCTAAGTTTGCTAAAAGTTTAGCTTTTAAAGTTGTAAATCCTAAAAGTAAACCACTTATTAAGATTATTATGATCTCATTTTTTATGGTCTGTGGCATGGTTATTTTAATGTCTTTATACGGTGCAGTTGAACAGGCTGGAATCAGTGAACAGACTTTAATGGTGTGGTTGACAAATATTCCAAAAAATTTTATTGCAGCTTTACCACTACAACTGTTAATTGCAGGACCTTTTATTCGAAGCGTTTTCAAAATCTTGTTTACTAGACAAATCGCATAGATTGTCTAGTGATTTTATCAAACTTAGCGCTATAATTATCATGTTAAAAAAAGCACAAGCTGTTTTTTATGCTTGTGCATAGAGGAGGATATTATGTCATTATTTGATCACGAAGCCAGACAGTTTAAATTCGACGTACTGAGAGAGGTTAGCAAGCGTGCGTTTGATGGAAAGCTGAACGATGACGTCTGTGATGAGGTAGCGAATCTGTTGATTCCGGGGAAACATGCAGAATTCCGCTGCTGTATTTATAAGGAAAAGGAAATCATTCGTCAAAGGACTCGAATGGCGCTGGGGAAACCGCCGGTTCCGGTAGAAAATGACAACAAGCGTCAGATCGTACGTGTAATTGAAGCAGCCTGTGACGGCTGCAGCATCCATAAGATTCAGGTAACGGATAATTGCCGGAAGTGTATGGCAAAGGCCTGCCTGTCTGCGTGTAAATTTGATGCGATCCATATGGGAGAGGACCATGCATTTATTGACTATGATAAATGTAAGGAATGCGGTGCCTGCAGAAATGCATGTCCGTTCAATGCGATTGTTGAAACGCAGCGTCCCTGCATGAAAAGCTGTCCGGTGGATGCGATTCGTATGGGAGAAGACGGCTTAGCGAAAATCGATGAGGCAAAATGCATCAACTGCGGCGCCTGTCAGGCAAAATGTCCGTTCGGCGCTATCGAGGATATGTCCTGGATGCTGGATGTGATTGAGCTGCTGAAGAAAAAGGAAGAGGTTTATGCGGTGTTTGCTCCTGCTATTCAGGGGCAGTTTGACAGCGCTACCCTGCCACAGATCATGCAGGCGATGCGTGAGCTGGGCTTTAGCGATGTGTACGAAGCGGCCATTGGGGCAGATGCTGTGGCATGGTATGAAAAGGAAGATGCGAAAAAGCACAAGGCAGAGGGAAAGAAAATTACCACCTCCTGCTGTCCTGCCTTCGTAAATATGGCAAAGCAGCATTTCCCAACGGTTTATGAAAGCAGTGTATCCCATATGGTCAGCCCAATGGTTGCGACGACGCGCTATCTGAAAAAGCATCATCCGGATTGCAAGGTTGTTTTCGTTGGACCATGTGTTGCGAAAAAGCAAGAGGTTTTGGATAGCGAGGTTGATTTCTGCATCACCTTTGAAGAGCTAGGCGCGATGTTTGTATCCAAGCATATCTCTCCGGAGAATGTGACTGCGAAGGAAGAGGATACCGCTTCTGCCTATGGACGTTTCTTCTCTGTCGGCGGTGGAGTCTCCAAGGCGGTTGCCGTTGCACTGAAGGAGAATAATGATGAAGCTGTCAGCGCTGAATATGCTGATGGAAGCGATGCATGTAAAAAAGCACTGCTCATGATGAAGGTCAACCGCTTCCAGGCGGATATACTGGAGGGAATGGCGTGTCAAGGCGGCTGTATCTGCGGACCGGCTACCATAGAAAACATGCCGAAAGCAAAAGCTCGCATGACCAAGGAGAATTTGGCAATCAAGGATAAGACGATTGCAGCTACTCTTGAAAAATATGATTTCTCTGATATTGATTTACACAGATAAAGAATGAAAAAGGCGGGAGCTGGGTTCTTCGCAATCCAGTGCCTGTCTTTTTTGCTATGAGCGACGTTTCAGCTTCCCGGACATAAGTAAGCAGGCTTTTTATTGCGTCTAGCTGTCTGCTGTAAGCGGCTTTCCCTGCAGCGCTTTCTGCATAAAAGCAATCGGTTCCACAAAATTCTACAAATCTCATGCAAGATGGAATGTACAATGGGAACAGGTGATAATCTATGAAATTATGTTATGCGCTTCAGCCGGCCTTTTACGATGCCATGAAGCAGAGCGGAAATATACAGGCATTACTGGATGGGATGGATGAGCAGCAAAGAAGCAGAATTCAGATTCCCATTGAAGCACAGACCCTGCAAGAGAGTGCGGAGGCCTTCTTTCAAAAAGAAATTGCGTGCAGGGAGGACTGTCTTTGTTATGATCATTTTCTGAAATCCCGTGTATATGAGGTATACATACGAGAGGGGGCGGCATGGTTCGAGGATTGCACGAATCCGTTTTATCAGCTGCTGAAAAGAAAATATCGCTGCCTTCTCGTTCAAGAAGTGGATAAATAGGGCGAAAACTATTGTAAAATCTCTTTAAAAATAGTAAAATATGCTTATTGTAAGGAGGATTACATATGGATTTTTTAAGCTCTGTGTTATTTACCCTTGTAGGATTGGCAATTGGGGGATTCCTCGGTTTCTATTTCACAAAAAAGAAATTCGAGAAGGAACTTAGAGAAAACCCGCCTATCAACGAGAAAATGATTCGTGCGATGTTTTTACAAATGGGAAGAAAACCATCTGAGGCTCAGATTAAACAGATAATGAAGTCAGTGAACGCAAACAGATAATACACGGTGATGACCGTGTTTTATTTTGCATTTGTTTGCATATCTTTCTGTTTCCTGACAATTTTCTAACGAATCTGTAAGTTAGCTTCACAAGGAAATAAGTATGCTATAATGAGGATGGTGATAAAGTGAAGATTATAAGAAAACTGTTCCTGATTTTGCTGCTGATCATTTTAATTGTTTTGACGCTGTTTGTAGGACTTGGCTTTGTTAATTATGTCAAGGCCACCAATGAGGTCAGCATAAGTGAGAAGGTAGAGGAAATTAAAAATAAGAAGTCCTATGTGACTTATGACGAAATTAGCGAAGAGCTGCTGCAGGCAACGGTTGCGATTGAGGACCGGCGCTTTTATGAGCATCACGGAGTGGAATACCGTTCTATGGCCAGAGCGCTCTATCAGAATGTGCTGGCAGGGCAAATCCGCGGGGGAGGCAGTACGATTACACAGCAGCTGGCAAAGAATATGTATTACACCTATCAGCCATCCTATCTCCGTAAGGTCAGCGAAATCTTTACTGCCTATGATCTTGAAAAGGAGCTGAGCAAAAAAGAGATATTGGAGCTTTATGTCAATGTGATCAATTACGGGGATAATTATATCGGGATCAAGGCGGCAAGTGAGGGGTATTTCCATAAGAAGCCAAAGGATCTGACACTGGATGAGGCAACGCTTCTGGCAGGTCTTCCGCAATCTCCTGCAAATTATCAGCTGAGCAATCATGAATCCGCAGCAAGAAAACGGCAGGTTCAGGTGTTGGATGCGATGATTCGGGAAAATATGATCGATGAACAGCAGAAAACGGTAGTTATGATGCAGGCGGATACGTAAAGCGGCTATCTAGTATCAGGAGGGAGATATTTAAAAGAAACGTATTGCCGCACCATAAAAAGCCAGACCACAGATAATAAAAAAGGAAGCCTTCGATTCCGTGGATGGATAAGATGATGATTTCTGGTGTTCCAGATGAATTCAGCTGTTCATCAAGTATGCAGAGGGCTTCCTTTTTCTGTTGGAGGTAGTGTATCGCAGTAAGACAAATATGAAAACAGAAATAGCAGCCACAGCAAAATCTGCAGGGGATTCTGCTTGTGTATTTGAATCTGCGCTTCTATTTTCTGTCATATATACAAAAAAAGCAGATACGATGTATCTGCTGTCTGGTTCACTGGTGCCCGAGGCCGGACTCGAACCGGCATGGTATTGCTACCGACGGATTTTGAGTCCGTTGCGTCTACCAGTTTCACCACTCGGGCGATTGCTTTGTTATTATAGCGTATTTTTTCAGGGAATGCAATCCCTTTTTTATGAAAAACATAGGATAAGGGTGAGTTCTATAGAAAATGTAAGAAATGTTACAACTGAAATAAAATGAAAAACAGCTTCTATTTTTACCGACGATTTTACATTCTTTTCAAACTGTGTTATACTTATAACTACACATGGTGAAAAAGGATGGGGTTCGCAGGAATCGACTTTCATCTTACGTCGCCGGTACGCTGTCGACAGACAGTTTTTTCTATTTGGAAAAGAGAGGAGGAATGTATATGTTGGAATTTCAGCATGTTTCCAAAACTTTTAAAAACCAGGAGGTTCTCCATGATATCAGCATGGAGATTCACGACGGGGAATTCGTTGTATTGATTGGCCCCAGTGGCTGTGGAAAGACGACGACCCTGAAAATGATCAATCGTCTGATAGCGCCCACAGGCGGTCAGATTCTTTTAAATGGCAGTGATATCCGAAATGAGGATGTGATTCGTCTGCGAAGAAATATGGGATATGTCATACAGCAGACAGGCTTGTTTCCACACATGAATATCGAGGATAATATGGAGGTGATTGCAAAGCTGGAGCATGTGGAGCAGTCACAGCGCAGGGCGAGGACCAAGGAGCTGATGGAAATGGTCGGACTGGACTATGCTGAATTTTCCCAACGCTATCCACAGGAGCTAAGCGGCGGTCAGCAGCAAAGAGTCGGCGTTGCCAGAGCCTTTGCTCTTGATCCGGATATCATCCTGATGGATGAGCCGTTTTCGGCTTTGGATCCAATCACGCGTTCCTCTCTTCAGGATCAGCTGTTACAGATTCAGGAAAACGTAAAGAAAACGATCGTATTTGTAACACATGATATGGATGAAGCAATTAAAATAGCAGATCGTATCTGTATTATGCACGATGGAAATATCGTGCAATTTGATACGCCGGAGGAAATACTGAAGCATCCGGTCAATGAATTTGTCAGCAGCTTTGTCGGTAAAAACCGCATATGGGATTCACCGGAGCTGATACGTGCCAGTGATATCATGATTCGCCGTGTTATTACAACCTATCCCGGTGTTTCTCTGGTACGTGCCTATGAATATATGCGCTACAACAAGGTGGATACTCTCATGGTTGTTGATCACAGCCAGCAGCTGCAGGGAATGATCACAGCCAAGATGATTCGCAGACAGCCGCGCGACAATCACCTGCTTGTGCGTGATATCATGGTCAATCCCGCATATTGTGCACAGGAGGATGATAACCTTGTAGATGTTATGCAGCAGACAAGACAGCATGATTTTTACAACGTTCCTGTATTGGATGAGCAGGGGAAGCTGCGTGGACTGATTACCAGAAGCTCTCTGGTGACCACCTTCTCCAAGCAGTTTGATCTGGAAGAAGGTGAACAGGCATGAGTGAATTTATCGAATACGTACAATCCATACAGGGACAAATTCTATCGCTGAGCTGGGAGCATGTGGAGCTTACTTTGTTTTCTGTTATTCTTGCCATTGCAATCGGTGTTCCCCTTGGTATTTTGATATCCTACCTCAAAAAGCTGACAAAGCCGGTTCTGGGGATCGCCAATATCGTACAGGCCATACCAAGCCTTGCATTGCTGGGCTTCGCTATCCCTTTTCTGGGAATCGGCTCCAAGCCTGCCATCTTTATGGTGATTTTATATTCCCTGCTGCCCATTATCAAAAATACGTATACCGGTATTCAAAGCATCCCGGATCAGACACTGGAGGCTGCAAAGGGAATCGGCATGACAAGAGCACAGATTCTGATAAAGGTACAAATTCCCATGGCATTGCCAATCATTATGGCAGGTGTGCGGATTTCGGCGGTTACGGCTGTCGGACTGATGACGATTGCGGCCTTTATCGGAGCAGGTGGTCTTGGATATCTTGTATATTCCGGTATCCGAACATCCAACAATATGCAGATACTGGCCGGTGCGATTCCAGCCTGTATTCTGGCTTTGGTCATCGATTCCTTCATGGGCAGTCTGGAGCGTGTGGTTGTACCGGAGGGACTGACCATCGGAAATTCACAGACAAACCGTCCGGTACGCAAATCAACAAAAATTATCGTATCGCTGCTATGCCTTTGTTTGCTGCTGGCATCTGTTGGCGGCAGACTTATGAAGGGCGTAAATAAGGAAGCTTTGCATATCGGTAGCTCTGATATGAGTGAACAGCTGATTCTCGGTAACATGTATGCCGATATGATAGAAGCGAAAACGGACTACAAGGTGCAAAGAGATCTTTCTCTAGGCGGAGTGCAAATTTGCTTCAGTGCATTGCAAAATGGTCAGATTGACATGTATGTTGATTATACCGGAACATTATATGGCGATATTTTGAAAATGAAGTCTAACAGCAATGCAGATGAGGTGTATCGCGTTGCAAAAGAGAAAATCAAAGAAAAGTATAATCTTACGCTGCTGGATCAGACACCGTTTAATGATACCTATACCTTTACTGTGCGTAAGGATACGGCTGAGAAATACAATTTGAAGACAGTCAGTGATTTGGAAAAGGTATCCGATCGTCTTATCATTACCCCAACACTGGCATTCAATAACCGGAAAGAAGCACTGCCCGGTATCAAAAGCAAATATCCGAACATGAGCTTTAAGGATAATATTGCAATGGATGGAGCAACACGCTATGTGGCTCTCGCCAATAAAGAAAGCGATGTAATTGATGCGTATTCCACAGATGGATTGATTTCCTATTATGATCTGGTTGTGCTGGAAGATGATCAGCAGTATTTTCTTCCATACTATGGTGTACCGATGGTAAGTGAGCATCTGCTTACGGAATATCCGGATGCTGTTCCTGTTATCAATGAGCTCAGCAAGCACCTGAGCAGTGAAGGCATGCGGAAGCTGAACTATGAGGTGGATGTAAAAAAACGCGAGCCGGCGGAGGTTGCACATGAATTTCTGGTACAGGAAGGATTGCTTGAAAAATAAGCCTGTAAAAAAGCGAAGTCAAAGTGCAGCAGCTTGAGTGTGATGAGACTGATTTTAAAATAAAAGAAAGCATGGCTTTGTATTCTATCAGTTGCTGATCTGATAGGATATGAGGCCTCTTTTTGTTCTGAGAAAATCAAATGGAAGGAATGCAATAACGGTATGCTGCTGGTATGCGCGATGTAGGATACAGCTTGAATTTCATACTGTATGCTTTTGTGTGGATGAATGAGGTAGCGCGGATGAAGGGCTGTGCAGCATAGATCACTTACACCGCTTTTTTCTTTTCCGTTGTGACTATCGGTGAATGTCCTGTTATGTGAATGAAATAAAACAGGTTTAGATGATGGAAAACGGTTTCGCAGACTTCATTCTGTTTATGATGATGAGTCTGATCTCTTTCACCATTGACTCTGCGATTGCTATTGGCTCTGATGGCTGCTTCTGCATACTCTCACATCCTTTTATCTATATGAATTTAGTACAGCACGGTACTTTGAAAAGGGCATTGACCTTATACAGTCGGATTTCAGTGACGAGTAACTTGAAAAGGAATTTGCCATAGAGGAACTGCTCGGATGGAGGATACCTACAAGGCGGTATTGGATTTTGAAGCACTGCTTTTTTTCAGCTGAAGGATGATGAGCTGCTTCTTATCGATGACAGTGAAATGAATGGTAGGAATGCTGAGAAACGAACACTCGCAGCTATGCTCTTGCTTTCGCTCTTATATCTTTTATAGGGAAAGGGGCGAAGCTTCATGGGATGGCAATCCATATAATAGGATGCATCCGATAAAGCAATCACATAAAGAAGCAAATAGCATAAAAAATTACATAAAAGGAATGCATCTGGATAATCATTGCATCAGGTATAAAAGCATGAAGCGATAGCAAAAGGAAGCGAGTATCATGCTCACAGTCAACAGCGTTTTCCAGAAGGTGCTTGCAAGTTCATAAAAACATGATATACTATATTCGTTTACAGGTAAACTAATGGAGGTGATGTCATGCTGGACCATACCAATCTGGAAACACTCGTAAAACGCTGTGCAGCCTTTCGTAAGGTGTATGCCAGGGTCTGTGCGCCACAGCTAAAGCAATATCAGCTGTCGCCCAGTGAGGTGGATATTCTGATATTCTTATCCAACAACCGCACGATCAATACGGCGAAGGAGCTTTGTGCATTTCTTGGTATATCCAAAGGACTGGTTGCCAGAGGAATTGAATCCCTGCTGTTGAAAGAGTATGTATACATTGAAACGGATAGCAGTGACCGGCGTATACAGCACCTGTTTCTAACAGAAGAGGTGCAGGAGGTCATACAGGTTCTATCGAAACAGCGCAGTGAGGTGGAAGCACAGATACTGAAGGGGATTCCTCAGGAGCATTTGGATATCCTTGTACAGACCTTCGATCGCATCAATGCGAATATTGAAAGCATCACAGAAGCAAATGAACATACAAACGAACATACATAGGAGGAATGCTGAATGAAGATGTCAAAAGAAGTAGATTTAGGGAAGGAGCGCATCGGCAGATTGTTTTTTATGCTGGCAGTACCGGCTATTCTGTCACAGCTGGTCAATGCGCTCTATAATATGGTCGACCGTATGTACATCGGTCATATACCAGAAGTGGGAGCGACGGCTCTGACCGGTGTGGGCATCAGCTTTCCCATTATCATGATCATCTCCGCCTTTGCGGCATTGGTCGCAATGGGCGGTGCACCGCGTGCCTCCATCCTGATGGGACAGCAGGATATGAAGGGTGCGGAAAAGATACTGGGAAACTGCTGCTGTGCGTTGATCATCACCGCACTGGTGCTTACGGTGGTTGTCATCGGCTTTCATACACCACTGCTGTACATGTTTGGCGCGAGTGAGAACACGATTGGCTATGCCCAATCCTACATGATCATATATGCGGCCGGTACGATTTTCGTTCAGCTGACGCTGGGGATGAATGCCTTTATATCAGCACAGGGATTCAGCAGAATCAGTATGCTGACGGTTGTGATCGGAGCAATCACCAATATCATCCTGGATCCGATTCTGATTTTTGTATTTGATATGGGAGTGCAGGGAGCCGCACTTGCTACGGTCATATCGCAGGGAATCTCTTCCATCTGGGTAATGCGCTTTCTGATGGGAAAGCAGACGGTATTAAAGCTGCGCCTGAGCAATTTCCGATTAAACGCAAAGGTGCTGCTTCCATCTCTTGCCTTAGGTGTGGCACCCTTTATTATGCAATCAACGGAAAGTATCCTCGTATTGTGCTTTAATTCCTCCTTATTGAAATATGGAGGAGACCTTGCTGTTGGAGCAATGACAATACTATCAAGTGTTATGCAATTTGCCATGCTGCCCTTATCCGGCTTCACACAGGGAGCACAGCCGATTATCAGTTATAACTATGGCGCAAACAATGCCTATCGCGTGAAAAAGGCCTTTCGGCTTTTGCTGATCAGCTGTCTGACCTACTCAGCTTTACTCTGGCTGCTTGCCATGGTGGTGCCGAATATGTTTGCGGCGATTTTCACCAGTGATCCTGCTTTAACAGAAATCACCGTATGGGCCCTGCGCATTTATATGGGAGGGTGTTTGCTGTTTGGCGCACAGATTGCCTGCCAGCAAACCTTTATTGCCCTTGGTAACGCAAAGACCTCAGCCTTCCTGGCGATGTTTCGTAAAATTATCGTTTTGATTCCGCTGATTTATATCCTTCCGATGTTTATAGAGGATAAGGTCATGGCAGTTTTCCTGGCAGAGCCGATTGCGGATATACTGGCCGTTCTGACTACAGTAACGATGTTTGTGCTCTTCTTTAAAAAGCTGCTTCATAACATGGATGGAGAACAAGTGGAAGAAGCAAAGCAGCAAGCACAGCTGGAAGCAAAGGAAGTGTAAATCGTTAGCGGGAATAGCTGATAAAGAGCTTTCCCACGGTTCTGATATATAGAAGGGCTTCTTATCGGATACTATGCGATAGGAAGCCTTTTTTTATGAAAAAGAAGAAAGGGGAACTATAAAAAGCCTGTGGCAAATAGGGAAAAAATACTAAAAATGGCGTTGTCGTATGGTATACTGCTATTATATATAAAATACGGATGAAGGAAAGGAAGAGAACGATGAGGGTAAGAGGCTTCTTGAAAACAATGCGTAAGGAAGATGGAAAGCAGGTGGTGCAGGAACAGGATACGAAGACAGTAATCCAGCAGCCAGCCGTCAAAAAGGGGTATAAGAGAAAAACACTGGTTGATGATTTTCGTGCTATCGTAGCACAGGGCGATCTGCAGGAGCTTCAAAAAGTATTTCAGCGTTGTGATATCAATGCGTATGATACCTTTACTAAAAACAATGCATTGAGCTTTTATGGTCTTTCAAAAGAGGCGATTCTCTGGCTGGTGGAACAGGGATGTAATTTGAACTATGTAGGACGCTGGGGTAAGACGCCACTGCATTATCAGGCATCCTATCGGGGAAGTCATCTTGCTTTGTTTCTTTCCCTTGGCGCAAATGTGCAGCAGGATGATCAGGGAGATACTCCAATGCATGTTGCTGCTTCAAACTTTATGGTGGAGCATGTGAGAGAATTACTGTTTGCAGGGGCGAAGGTCCGTAAGAAAAACCACAGCGGAGAAACACCCTTGGAGGAAATGCTAGTGAGAGCGGATGGTCTTCATTTGCCAGAGGTGGTTGAAATCGCGGAATTGCTGTTGCAGCATGGAGAATATATCCGCAAGAAGATGAAGGTGTCAGTGGAGCGGATTGGTAAAGATGTAGAATTTTATCGCTGTGATCCTACTGCTTGTGATGAAGCTGCACTTCAAATACAGGAGGCAACGGATGAGGCGTTACGAAAGCTATATAGGATCTTTCATGTAAAACCGGTGGAGAAGCGAACAAGAATGAAAAGTGGAGAGTGTGTTGTAGTACAAAGCAATCAATGGCAACAGCAGTATCAGGAATTGTGGGAGTTGTTGGTGCCCGCCAGTGGGGCTGCGGAAACACTACAGGGAGAGGTGCTTCGCATCACTGGAAAACTTTCTTATGAGCTGCTGGATAACGGTGGTATGAATTGGGATAGAGAATATCAAAGGATGGTACAGGCGATGAAGAGATACATTTCCATAGGAAACGGATTTACACAAGAGGAGCTACAGGAAGTCCATGAGATATTATCTGCGTGCATCGGTGGAAGGGGAGGCGAAGGTATGAGACGCTTGTGTGAATGTACGGTAGACTGGATCCTACGAAATCCTGATTTAATTCCGTTGGGTTCATCGTCCTATAAGCGATAGAGAAGGTTTGTGCGATGTAGGAAACCTTGCTGCTGTATACGGTATATAGAAAGGCTTTATGACATAGTTTGTCGATTTATGACAAAAAAGTCAAAAAAACAAAAAAAGCTGTTGACACACAGGGATATGTGTTGTATTATATACGAGCGCTGATGAGTACAGCGGCGCACGAAATAGAAATTTCGGTCTTTGAAAACTGAACAGGAAACGTCAAT
>OGFC01001712.1_pt1 | contig 11666 bp, 7 predicted proteins | sample 1570841 | NCBI WGS metagenome assembly OGFC01 (sample SAMEA2582137, study PRJEB24529) | metagenome | biome: Human gut stool | place: China | collected 2011 | reverse complement strand
CCGTAACACGAAATTCACTCGCAAGCTGATGCGTTGCCTGTTCAATATACATATCGGCTGTCTGCGCCTGCTTTGTATACACGACATGGATGGTTCCCTCCTTATGAGAGGAGCCGATTCCCGCTTTCACCCTATAGGCATCAAAAACAAGAATCAATTCACAGCCGCGGTATCCCTGATAGCTGCACATGATATCGATCAACCGATGACGTGCCGCATCCAGATGATCTTTTGCCATGGCTTTTAGCTCCTCCCAGTCATGAATCACATTATATCCGTCCACCAGAAGGCATTCCGGCAGCGGCTGATAGCTGATGCTCTGTTTTTCTAAATCTATAATATTCGAGGAGGGTTTGGTTCTCTGCGGTGGTCTTCGCTTGATCGGACCGTATGTACGAACAAAGATCTCCTCCAGCTCCTTCTCATCCACAGGCTTTGCTGTATAGCTCTGATAGCTTTCCTTTTTTAGCTGTATACGACCCCAGTCACTCTGCATATGCATATGCTGCTTCACTTCATTCCATGGCACATAATAGCCGGCACCATGAGAACAGAAGATGGAGCCGCATGGATGATCCATATCCGCATCACAGTCATACGCCAGCTCCTGCAGCACCTCTTCTTCATCAGCACACGCTTCATATCCCTTCAGCGAACAGAACAAACGGCCCCTGCCCTTTGTATATGCGTATACCTCCTGTGCATAATTCTGCAACTTTCGCACCGGTGCGCTACCACTGATTACGCTCATCTCCCCACTGTCCTCCTGCAGGGTAAAGGTACCGTGAAAGCGCTCGATATCAAATACCGCACGACTGACGCAGGAAGGAGGAATCCGAAGGGTAAATTCATAATACGGCTCCAGCAGCATGCTTTGTGCACTGCGCAGACCATGCCGTAATGCCCGATAGGTTGCCTGCCGGAAATCCCCACCCTCGGTATGCTTTTGATGGGCGCGACCGCAAAGCAGGGTGATTTTCATATCGGTTATCAAAGATCCGCTTAATACGCCGACATGCTCCGTTTCCTGCAAATGACTCAGGATAAGACGCTGCCAGTGACGATCCAGCACATCCTCCTTACAGTCACTTTCAAAGAGCAGACCGCTTCCTCTTGGCAGAGGCTCCAAAAGAAGATGTACCTCGGCATAATGGCGCAGCGGCTCATAATGCCCAATTCCTTCTACGGTGTTCAATATCGTTTCCTTATATACAACACTGCCCTCATCAAATTCCACTGCTGTATGGAACCGTTCCTGAATGGTATGCTTCAAAATCTCAGTCTGAATATCCCCCATCAGCCGCACATGCAGTTCTTTTACATGAGTATCATAGCTTACATGCAGCTGCGGATCCTCCTCCGCCAGCTGACGCAGCTGCTTCAGCATGACAAAGGGATCACAGCCTGTAGGAAGCTGCACCCGATAATTCATAAACGAGGTAAGCTGAACCTCCTGCCGCCTCTTTTCAAAGCCAAGACCATCCCCTGCATGAAATCCGGTCAATCCCTTTACTGCACAGACACAGCCGCTGCATGCCTCCTCGCAAAGCTGATAACGGGTTCCGGAGTACAGACGAATCTGATCGACCTTTTCATCCTCCGCAAGCTTCGTTTTTACCTTGAGACTGCCGCCGGTGATTTTCATATGCGTCAGACGGTTTCCATTCTCATCCCGACTGATTTTAAATATTCGTGCTCCAAATGCCTCCGGATATGCCGGAGCCTTTGTACAGGAATTCAAAATATCAAGAAATTCCCGAACCCCTTCCATTTTCAGTGCAGAGCCGAAGCAGCAGGGAAAGATTGTTCGCTGCACAACCGCATCCGCCAGCTGCTCATCGCTAATTCCTCCTGTTTCCATATAGCTTTCCAGCAATTCATCACTGCACATGGCCAGCTGCTCCTGACATGCTTCATCCTGCTGTGTAACATCCACACAATGCTCATCCAGATGCCGTTTCAAATCCTCCATGATCTGTGTGCGCTCTGTATAGCTGACATCCATTTTATTTACAAATACAAGGACAGGGATATTATAATGCTGCAACAGCTTCCAGATCGTTTCCGTATGGGATTGTACACCATCCAGTGCATTGATGATTACAACTGCATAATCCAGCACCTGCAGCACGCGCTCCATTTCTGCGGAGAAATCCACATGTCCCGGTGTATCCAGCAGAGTAATGCGTGTATCCTTCCAGTCAAAGATAGCCTGCTTGGCGTAAATTGTAATACCGCGATCCTTCTCCTGTGCATCATAATCCAGAAAGGCATTTCCATGGTCCACCCGTCCCAGCTGACGGATACTTCCGGATACATATAGCATACTTTCTGACAGCGTTGTTTTACCGGCATCCACATGTGCCAGCATTCCGATATTTATATTGTTCATCATTTCACTTCTTTCATCATACATAGCATACAGCATCACGATTGTTTTCTTTGTGAGCTGCTCTTTTCATTATAAGAGTTCTGAGGAAAAAAGAAAAGAAATTTGTCAGCTTCCTGACTGATGGCACGTTATCCGTTTGTAGCTGCTCCCTGTCCATAGCGAACAAGCAATTTCATATTTCACTTCTCTTTCACTCCCGTCAGATATCGCATGAAGCAAAAGCCGCTGTATTCTTTGCCCTACAGCTGTATGCTACCTTGATGTTATAAAAAATCGCATATAAAAAGAACAGCGTGCCTGCATGCAGGTTCCCTGTTCCTTTCGGTTCATACAATCAAATCAATTCACTTCTGTGAAGTCTTTTCGCGCAGTATGTCCTCTTGCCCGACTTTGCAGTGTTTTTTGAAGCCGCTTGGATATAAAAGGCAAATATTCCGGACAGCTCCAATCCTGCAACTAGCGGAAAATGTCATAGCTACTATGACGCGCATACAGGCCTTCCGGTCGCAAACATCGTACGCGTGTCTCAGGCCGCCTCGAACGCATGCATCCAGTTCACCTTACGATAATATAGGAAGAAGGCGATGGAGCTTAAAGACCATGTCAGCGGATATACCCAGTATACCACGGCGATATCATTTAAAAAGTGAATCATAACCGTTAAAAAGGTCACCCGCACCACACACCAGAACAGCAGCATGACGATCATTGGTACCATGGATTTTCCAGCACCGCGCAGAATCGCGGATATGCAGTGTGAATAAGCCAGCAGGAAGAAGAACATTGCGGAGGTTCTGGCTCTCTCCGTTCCAAACATCACCACCTGCGGATCATTGTTAAAGGCAGCTGTCAATAGCGGTGCCCCCAGAAAAATGACAATTCCGATCACCTCTGCAATCGCCATGGAGCACAGCATACCGAATTTCGCGCCCTTTTTTGTACGTTCGTATTGACGTGCCCCCAGGTTCTGACCGACAAAGGTTGTCAGTGCCATGGTGAAGCTGGTTATTGGCAAAAACGCAAAGCCCTCGATTTTTGAATAGGCTCCGCATCCGGCCATTGCCATTTCCCCAAAGCCGTTGATGTTGGATTGCACGACCACGTTGGCGATGGCGATGATGGAATTCTGAAGACCGCTTGGCAGACCATAGCGGATAATCAGTGCGAGCATATCCTTGTGAAAGCGGATTTTGCGCAAGGAAAGCCGATAGCTGTCCTTTGTCCGCAGCAGCCGGTTCATACACAGAAATGCACTGACGAATTGCGAAAGAATCGTCGCAAAGGCCGCGGAGCCAACCCCCATGTGAAAGACAACAATCAATACGATATCCAGCACGATATTGATAATCGATGAAATGATCAGATAATTCAACGGATGTCTGCTGTCACCTACCGCCTGCAGGATTCCCACAAAGATGTTGTACATGACAAGCCCCAGGGAGCCCATAAAATAAATGCGGAAATAGGTTACCGACTGCGGCAGAACATTTGCCGGTGTATCCATCCAGATCAGAATCTGAGGTGCCAGTAGTACGCCGAGCACTGTTAGAATCAGACTGGAAACAAGACCAAAGGCAACCGTTGTATGAATCGCTCGTTGCATATTGTCAATATCTCTGGCGCCGAAATAACGGGCGATCACAACCCCTGCACCGATTGCGATGCCGTTGAAAAAGCCGACCATCAGAAAGATGAGATTTCCCGATGAGCTGACAGCAGCAAGTGCATTGCTGCCGAGAAAATTCCCTACGATCAATGAATCTGCTGTATTATACAGCTGTTGAAACAGATTTCCCAAAAACAGGGGAAGGGCGAAGAATATGATTTTCTTCCATATCGTTCCCTCTGTCATTAAATTTTTTGATTCCTCTACCTCCATAAAATTTCTACTCTCCCTTTTTAAATGCTAGTATTTATGATACTCACACGATGCTGCTTCGTCAAGAGCAGATTTTGATAATCCAAAAATACACGGCTGTTTTATGACCTTTTGATCCTTTGCAGCAGCGTTATCCCATTCATTTGTTTCTATATTCTTCTTTCAGCGTCTTATGGAACAGTTTTTTCTTGTGTTTTCGGCAGCCGTCAAGGTCACAGTTTTCACAGGTAAGACGAGCATTGCTGCATTTGTAAAAGCGCTCCGGATGCAGTGCATGTCGAATTTCCCAGACTATCAGGGACAGCACACCGAGCAGAACCAGTGTGAGGGTGAATGCATTGGGAAAGAAGATCAGAAAGCTGTATTGGAAGAAGGAATCCCAGTTGTAGATTCTGCATTCCATGCAGCAGTCCGGGCGAATGAAGATGGAATGAAACGGGCACCAGCCGAATATAGCAAAAAATACGGAAAAATTGGAGAGAGCAAACAGGAAGAAAATCCAGATCCGATCAAGATATCCGTTCATATACAGATACCCGGGGATGGCGAGAAAGGTAAGCCAGAACAGCATTGCGCCAGCAGCACGCCGGTCATAGCTGCGTTTTTCCGTGAAAAGTGCCTGCACTGATTCCTCCCCGGCCTCATAATTTTTCTGAAACTGCCGGCCTTTATACAAGGTGGTATTGCAGAAAGACAGCATATCCTTTATCGGAAACACGCTAAAGTAAAGAAACGCGGCAGCATAAACAGGGGAAGGAAGCGAAAAGGGAAGATTTCTATCAAACAGCACACAGTAACAGGCAAATGCAAATAGTGCGCCGGAAGTAAATACACGTATTCTATTCATCATCCGTCCATGGACGACTGCGTCCAAGCCAGTCCCGTTCCTTCCAGTATTGATAGTCCAATTCTCCTGCCCCCATCCCGTGCTTTTGCATCTGCCGCATCGCATGAAACAGCAGCTTCTGTTTCCAGCTGATACGCTTATGGTGCTGCTTTTGTTTGATACGGCTGGCGAGCTTTGCAAGATCTGTCGATAGTCTTCGTTTGATGTTTTCGGGTACTGCTTCCCATGTAGTTGCCATGGATCGAAAGCTATAGCTGCTTATGTGGGTTATCCCCCATCCCGTCAGACTTGTGCGGATATCCTTTGCGGCTTTTTTCATCCCGCTGCCTGCACCACTGGCTATGATTACCGCCTGCTTATGATACATGGAAGGCAGGGGACGATGTACAACGAAATTTAGAAAGCAGTGATCCAGAAATGCTTTCATGGAACCGCTTGTCCGCAAGCAGTAGGTAGGGGTAGTAAATATAAGTAAATCTGCTTCTTTCATTGCTTTCATAATAGGAGCCATATATGCTGTGTGCGGGCAGAATTCCTCTCCCAGCTCCATGCAGCGATAACAACCGCAGCAGAAATGCGGCATATCCTTAGGTAAATAAAATTCATGCAGGACTTCCACCGGCAGCTGCTCCAGCAGCAGGTGTGCCGCATGCCACGAAGACTGCCTGTGATTCTGACCATGTAGTAACGTAACCTTCATATCAGTCACCCTTTGTAGAATTCAGCTTCAGAAATTGTCGAATGTGCTGCTGAAGCAGTTCGACTGCCGTTGGTTCATACTGTGGGTTGGAATCGCATAGCTGAAGCAGCAGAAAGATTGGTGAATAAAACTGCAGTGCCGTAATCTGCGGATCAAGCGGCTTCAGTATACTTGCTTTCATCAAGTGCTGAAAAATCACCGTCTGATATGCAATTGCATCATCGAAATACTGCTTTTGAAACAGCTCTGCAAGTCTTTGATTATGGTAGCGTTCCATATTCAGCATTTTGCGAAAGCTGCTCTCATATGCATCGTGAAGAAAATAAGAAAACATATGCACGCCCATATCAACAAGCTGGTCATCGGTAATCCGGGTGTACAGCTTTCCGTCTTCCTCCGCATCACTGCCATTGATCTGCATCCCGGCAGCGTGCTGTGCATAGCGCTTTTCCATTTCCTTTATGATGGCAAGAAAAATGTCCTCCTTGCTTGTATAATGCTTGTATAAGGACGGAGCCTGTATGCCGACCGCCTTTGCGATCTGTGCGACACTGATTGCATCATATCCATACTGCGCAAACAGATGCAGCGCCTCCGTACGGATACGCTCCTTTGTGGATAACTGTTTCATAGCTATTCTCCCTTCAGCTAACAATCATTAGCCTTCATACCATCAGTATAGGCTAATAACCGTTAGCTGTCAAGCACATACACTGTATTCTTTTTGTTTGTGAAAGCAAATGACTCTTATGTCTTACAGAAGTTATATTGTACAGAAAGCAATTGCTCCTATAATGATTGATGCTCCTTTCACTATTCTTATTTAAGAGTACATTGGAATGCCGATCTGGCAGATATCCCTGCTTTTTTAGAAAGACATTTACAGGATACGTAAAATGATCGAGGAAACAGAGTGCAAGACAGTGAAAAGGATATAGATGCTGATGGATACCGCTGTATATCATATAGCTTTTTCATGCCGTCCAAGAGTCCTATCATCGGATATGCTCATTTGTGCAGAAAGAGTCAATATCTTCCAACAGCAGTCAAAAAAGGAGATATGTATGCTTGACCTGCATCAACAGCATAGGTATCTCCTTTTCTTATTGTTTAAATATAGAAAGAATGTATCTTTGATCCTTTCTTGCTCGGATATCGGTACGAATTTCTCCAATATCCGTCTATTCTCCTTCAGAAAGCAGACGAAGCTTCTTTTCCCTACTCCTCGTCGTCTTCCTTGCCATCCCAGCAATATGTACACAGCTTGCATTTATCCAATCCAATGGATGCAATCATATCATCCAGACGGTGATAGCGAAGGGATGTGAAGTTGGAGCGCTGACGGATTTCCTCACACATCTTCTGATAGCGCTCGCTGTCAGGATCTGCGTATTCCGCGAGGACCTCACTGGATACATCATCCCCCTCCAATTTACGGATGACTCTGCGTGTAATCAGATCCATTTCCGATTTTGAGCGTGAAAAATTAAGATATTTACATCCAAAGATAATCGGCGGACAAGCCGGGCGGACATGTACTTCCTTCGCGCCGCTTTCATATAAGAATTCTGTAGTTTCCCCAAGCTGCGTTCCCCGCACAATGGAATCATCAATTAACAGCAGGCGCTTATCCCGAATCAGCTCCTGTACCGGAATCAGCTTCATCTTCGCAATCATATTACGCTGCATCTGTCCTGTTGGCATAAAGGATCTCGGCCACGTCGGTGTGTATTTGATAAACGGTCTTGCGAACGGCACACTGGAAACATTGGAATACCCTACCGCATGTGCAATTCCGGAATCCGGAACACCTGCGACACTGTCCACCTCTACATCATCACGACCGGCAAGCAGCTCACCACAGCGGTTTCGCATACATTCTACATTGACTCCCTCATAGGTGGATGTCGGATAACCGTAATACACCCACAGGAAGGAACAGATTTTCATTTTTTCCTTCGGTTTCTGCAATACCTCAATACGCTCCGGCGTAATGAAGACAATTTCTCCGGCTCCCAAATCACGGTAGTGATGATAGCCCAGATTCAAAAATGCACTGCTCTCAAAGGTTGCGCAGAAGCCCGTCTCCTTTTCTCCAAGAACGATTGGTGTTCTTCCAAGCAAATCCCTTGCCGCATAAATACCATACTGTGTCATCAGCAGAATGCTCATACTGCCCTTCACCAGACTTTGTACATACTGCAGACCCTCTACAATGGTTGCCTTGTGATTGATTAACGAAGCAATCAGCTCTGTCGGATTTACTTCTCCGGTGCTCATCTCCAGAAAGTGTGTAACACCGCGTTCAAAGCATAGACTCTGCAGCTCTTCCAGATTGTTGATACGGCCAACTGTAGTGATGGCAAAGGATCCCAGATGGGATTTTACCAGAAGCGGCTGTGCTTCATTGTCTGAAATACATCCGATTCCAAGATTTCCATCAAATTCCTCAATATCTTTTTCAAATTTCGTACGAAACGGAGAATTCTCGATGTTATGAATGGCACGGGCAAAGCCCTTTTCTCCATGTATCGCCATTCCTCCACGTCTCGTGCCCAGATGTGAATGGTAATCTACACCAAAAAACACATCCAGTACACAGTTTTCTTTTGAAGCTACTCCAAAAAAACCGCTCATGTCTTACCTCCAATTAACTCTTTCTTTTCTTTTTGCGCATAGCACAGATTCATTTTAACGCTTTTTGCCCCGTATGAAAATAAAAAGATAGTTTTTTTTACATTTTTTCGTAAACCGTGGGAGCTGTTTCCCGTTTCAATTCTGAAAGAGCCTATTCCAATCATAAGAGATGTCATGATTGATGGCATACATAGTTGCTTCCCCTTACGATGCAGCGCCTTATGACTTTCTTTCTGATATATTGGTGATTCATCACAGTCTATACAAGATGCTCCAGCATACGGCATGTAAGAGCAATGCATGAAATTGAATTACGAAGGAAGGTACGCTGTCACTGTCCAGTAATTTCAGGCTGATTATTGCATATTACTGATTCCATATACGCTACGAAAATCGTCTTGACATGTAATACAAAAGAAGAAATAAACTCCTGTGAATCATAAGGAATTATTCCTTCTTTTCAGCCTATCATACTCTTTACCCCTGGTGTGAGCAAGGATATGAACAGGATTGCTTTTATCGTTTATCTGAACAGATGTACTTACTGCTCTTCAGCACTGATATACTCGGACATCCTACAGCTTATTGCGGGCCCCTTCTTTATTTCACGATATAGGTTTTGCATTTTCCAATAGCATTTTATAATGATGATGTATGGCAGAAGTCACACTGCTTTTGATTGATTACTTTGCATTTCTATTCTTATGTATCACCATAATCAATATAGCTATTACAGTTATAAGAAGTGTCATACTCCAAAAACTCATATCTGAATAATCTCCTGTTTTTACATTTTTATTGACCTTTCTTTTCTGCTCAGCCTTTTGCATATTCTGTTTTTCTAATTTTACTGTTTCTTCATAAATTGGTTTATCTGGTGTATTTGGTATCGTTGGTTCATCAGGTGATATTGGTATATTGGGTTCATCCGGTAATATAGGTTGGAATGGTTTCTCATTTATTATCGTGAAGCCTTCCTTTTGATTCCATTCTAATTTACAGTCATTTATAACATTATCCTCTTCTATTGTAAATGTACCTTTTGCCGCATCTACTCTTACCGTCCACGTTGTTTTAGGTGCTTTGTATCCGTCAGGTACTTTTGTTTCCGTCATTACATAAACACCACTATTAACATTTTTAAACAGCACTTTTCCTTCTTTATTGCTTGTTGCCTCGCTGCTCCAATTACATCCTTCCTCTGTTATATAATCTGTGTAATCTGAATGAGCATCACTGCATTTGCTATATTTTCCATCTTTGCTTTTACAACTTTCATCATGCCTATGTGTACATTGTAATTTGAATTTAGCCCCTGCCAAAGAGGATATAATATTCTCGTTACCATCCCTATAGCTACCCTTTTTATCAAATTCAACATTTGTAACAGATCTTGAATCAGATGTAATTATCTTTTTCGTATAGGTGTAGTATACTTTTATTTTCACTTCACCATCAATAATGCCTATACTTTCAGTATTTCCTTTATTAGCATTTATCCAATTAGATATCCATGCAGAAGCCTCTTGCGCAGACTGAAAAGATTGAGTGATTACAACATCTTTTTCTTCCTGAGTCTCACGATCTATATAGCTCATTTCAACATGGTCTAAAACTGCATCTGGGTTATCCTCAATATGTACTTCTACGTCATTAGAGTAACGATCAATATATACCATATTGACATTCTCTTGAATATCTCCTGCATTCACATTCAAATTTTTATCTCCACCTGTTACACGAACTCCACTGTTATCTTCAAAAATAGAGAACTCCACTTTGTTTTTATTAAGTTCAAAGCCATCTGGTGCTTCAAATTCCAATAAGTAATAATCCCCAGAGGGTAGATTGTCTATAATAATAAATTCTCCGTTTTCATCAGTAATATACTGCTTATCAGAGAATCTGGAATTCGTTTTCGCATTATATAAATAGTATTTTGCTCCCTTTACTCTTTTAATTCCTGATTTGTCTTCCTTTATTGTTTTTGTTACTTTGATATTCGCTTTTATTATACTTTCTGCAGTTACCGGAGTATAGATACGGGCTCTAAAAGTAGTTTCATAACTATATGAGATATAATCAGGATCAATTCTTATATTGCCATCTCCTCCTATTGAATTATATTTGAAATATTCTATTGCATCCTTTGCTTCATGTCCCAGTGTTGCCCAAAGATCTCCACTATGTTTTATATTATCAATTTGTAATTTCTTTTTATCAAGTTCTTCATAAATTATTTCAGCATCACTATTACCAGTAGATAAGCTTTTCTCTATTCTAGTGAGAGGCAAAATGCCATCTTGTTTTTTACCTGAAAATGTTACATCAAATCCATCTTTCTTTAGTTCAGGTAGCTCAATATTTTTAACAACCTTCCAATTCTTATCTTTTCCTATTTTTATAGCTGTTAAATTACCGGTTTGAATAAGCGGTAGTACCCGACCTCCGTATGCTAATTGCAAGCCTCCAACACACTTTCCGTAATTTTTGATTGGATTCCCACCTAGTTGAATTTCAAGATTCCCTTTATTTTTAAACCATTTCAAAACATCCTCCGATGAAGGTTTGATACGATTTATATATTCTATTGAAAGAGGGGAAAGATCGCTAATCTCATTTTTGATTTCAGGATTAGGAGCATCATATTTATTTCCTAATTCTATAAATTTTGTATTTCTTAGCCACTCGATTCCCTGTATGTTTTTAATCCCTCTATTTGAAGCATCAATGCTCTTGGAATATTCACCTAGAATCTCTCGTATGGTTTTTGTATCCTCCCCATAAAACCCTTCTTTCTGAAAAGCATCATATATAGCTGAAGCAAAATTCTCATCTATTACTCCAGCCCCCATAATTTGACGAACTCCTTTTTCTTTATCTATAGCATTGATGGGGCCTTTTTCTTCACTGTATCCATCATCAAGTGTTTTCTGTTCCATTACAGATACAGCATTTTTCGCATTCGCCTTTACAGATAATCCCATTGTAATAAAAATAGCAGAACAGAGTATAATCATTGTCATTTTTATCTTCTTCATACATTTTCTCTCCACTTCATCATTTAGCCTTTCCTTTATTTTTATACGATTTTCTACCTTCATATGGTTATTAACTCAGTCTATTCTCTCACCGCCTTTTCTCCTTTATACAGCACAGCACGCCACGTCCAATTTCAATTTATTTCATAAATACATACACATTTATACAT
>OGFC01001703.1_pt1 | contig 11699 bp, 8 predicted proteins | sample 1570841 | NCBI WGS metagenome assembly OGFC01 (sample SAMEA2582137, study PRJEB24529) | metagenome | biome: Human gut stool | place: China | collected 2011 | reverse complement strand
CTCGGCAGGCATTAGCCACCGTTCCGTTTTAGCATCTAATTTCGCCGCCGCATCGGCACGTTCCGCCATAGTCTTTTCCATGGCTTCGTAATCGCCGCCCGCTTGATTAAGCATGGCATCATAAGCTTTTAACAGGCCTTCCAGCTCGGAAATATCCAGTTCTAATTGAGCAAGCTCTGCCTGCTCTGCCTTTGTAAGTGATTTAGACGCTGCAGGAGCCGTTTCTGCCGTAGTTGAGGTGTCATTAGCCGCATCACCCGTGTGAGAGCCCTTAGAAGCGATTTTATCGCTTTTCGGCTCATTTTTGGCATCCCCTGCTCCGGTTTGGGAGGTACCTGCCTGCTGCCCTACAACACCGCTATTTAATTTACCACCCGCCAAAACACCAATGCCGGTGTCTGCTTCCATTTCATCCAACATATCACGATATTCCGAATACGCCCCATGGACGATTTCAATTTGACCGTTCCCTTTAAATACAAATAATTTATCTACGACGCGATCTAAAAAGTAGCGATCATGGCAAACGGTAATGACAATACCGCTAAAAGAGTCCAAGAAGTCTTCCAGCACTTCCAGCGTCGGAATATCCAAGTCATTAGTCGGTTCATCCAATAAGAGCACATTAGGGGCACTCATGAGGAGTTTTAACAAATACAAGCGGCGCTTTTCACCGCCCGATAGTTTGCGAATCGGTACACCATGAAGTTCCGGGGTAAATAGGAAACGCTCCAAAATCTGACCGGCACTCAACGTACTGCCATCGGCCAACACCATGTAGCGATGGTCTTCCCGAATATAATCCAATACACGCTGATCTTCATCAAATACCGGTAATTCTTGCGTAAAATGCGCTATACGGACCGTTTCACCACGCCCAAGGGTTCCTGCATCCGGTTCGAATTTACCGTCCAATAACCCCATAAATGTGGATTTACCGATGCCATTCGGTCCCACGATACCAATGCGGTCATGACGAACCACATGATACGTAAAATCCTTCACAATCGGAATATCACCGCGACTGAAGGTTAAGTGTTCAATATCAAAAATCGTCTTGCCCAAACGGCTCTTAAGAGCAATCGGATCCAAGGTATCGGCACGACGTGCCACATCCTGGGCTTTTAAGGTTTCATAACGCTGTAAACGGGCTTTTTGCTTCGTCGAACGCGCTTGAGCCCCACGGCGTACCCAAGCCAGTTCTCGTTTCGAGAACTGATGACGTTTTTCCGCCGTCGCCGCTTCCCGTTCTTCTCGGTCCGCCTTCAAGGTTAAGAAGGTTTCATAGGTTCCTTCATAGCTATAAAAATGACGGTCCGACAATTCCAAAATTTCATCGCTCAAGGCATCCAAGAAATAGCGGTCATGCGTACTGATTACGAGCCCGCCTTTACGGCCCAAAAGATATTTTTCAAGCCATTCGATGCTGGCTTCATCCAAATGGTTAGTCGGTTCATCGAGAAGCAATAAATCACTGGGATATAACAGAGCCTGACCCAACGCCAAACGCCGGCGCTGGCCGCCGCTTAGTTCTCTAGCGAGCCGCATCAAATCGGTGAAGCCCAATTTAGTTAAAATCGTGCGGGCCTGTTGTTCAACCTGCCAGCCCCCTTCGGTTTCCATGCGACTCAATAGTTTTAAATGCTCAGGACTGCCCGGCGCAGTTTGGTCCATTCGTTCGTATTCACGGACTAATTTTAAAACCGGATGATCCGCTAAAAATATATTTTCCAATAAGGATGCGTCTTCGTCAAATTCCGGTGCTTGGGGCAAATAATAAACCGATGCCTTACCATTGCGCAAAATAGTGCCTTTTTCCGGCTCAATAAGGCCTGCCAGCATGCGCGCATGAAGGTTGACTTACCGGTGCCGTTAACGCCAATTAAACCGATCCGTTTATTATCGGTAAAGGTCATATTGGCATCTTCAAATAATCGCCGTGTGCCGTACGATTGACTTACATCCTGTAATGTTAACACGTTCATAATCTATTCAATCCTTTTTCTTGATGATTGTTATCTATTCAAATTCATTTAATACGTTATTTTTATTATACCGCAAAGAAACGGCTTTACCAAACGGCTACTATACATTTCAAAACCACACGATTCCGTTCACAGCTTACTGCCGCTTATTTTAATCATGAAAAACAATAATGATTACCATTATTGACAAGTAACTAATTATACGTCATGATGAGGATAATATGAATGTCATCTGCGTTTTAGTCATTCATAACAGGTATTTTGGTATTTTTTGGTTTTTTATAAGGAGTGTGTTCTATGATTCGTAGTAAATTGCTTAAAGCCACCGCTTCATTATGCGCCGCCGCTCTTTTGACTACCGCTGCGGTAAGTGTAACCTCTGCTCACGGACTTTGGGTAGGTCCGCGTCTCGATCAATTACAGCTTGTGCTCGGCGAAGGACCGGAAGATAATGCCTATCAGCCAAACATGGTTAAATCTTTGACCGGTTATACCAAAGATTTTCAGCAAATTGCTATTCCACAGCAAAATTTTGCCGACCATGTGACCATTACGCCAAGTGAAAACACGAGTGTCGCCGTTATTGTCTTCGATTACGGCTACTGGAGCGTAGATAGTCAGAAAAAGGTTCACAACGCACCTATGAAAGATGTGCCGGGCGCTATTAAAGGAACCCATGCCATTAAGTACAGCATCAACTATCTGAATAAGGTAGGTACACCGAAAGCCATTCCGAATATTCCGTATCAAATCGTACCGTTGGTAGACCCTACACAGCTTAACGTAGGCGATATTTTGCCGGTACAAGTATTGCATGAAGGTCGGCCAATGCCGAATGTAGAAATTATTCCGGATTTAATTAATCATCACACAGTTGTTGAAAAAACGGATGTGGACGGTAAAGCATACTTACCGGTTCGCAACGGCAGCGTGAATGTTATCGGCGTTGAACTCGCCTTCCCATATCCGCAATCTGACGGCCTCGCTACGCAAGATAAAATCTTTACCAGCTTAAGCTTTACGCTCCATCCACAAGAAGATTAATTTGATTCGCAAGAAGATTGATCTAACTTAATATTATTTTGCTTTTTCATTTTTCCCCTCCTAACTAAAAAGCTATCCATCATTGCAACACGATGCAATAATGGATAGCTTTTTCATTGCTTGGCATATATCAATCTGCAGCCTTTACCGGCCGGCATCGATTAAGTCAAACTTTTAATTAAAGGCTATCGTCATAACGAGCCATATTTTCTTGTCGAATATCTTTTAATACTGCAAGCAATTCGTCCGTATCTTCTACGCGAGCAAATAATTCACCAAAGTATTCAGAATCTTCTACTGTCACACTCCACTGAAACGAATCCATATCATCATATAGGTTAAAAATAATCGGTTCATTCAACGAAGTCGGCACACCGCCATCTTCATCGGTAATCGTGGCATAATCACCATCATCATCAATTTGATAAAACAATGTTTCCCGATCGTCAATTTCAACTAATTCAAAACCTAAATTCTCATAAAACGATTCCAGCGCGTCGCCGTCCATACGAATCCTCCTTTAATACAAAACCCCATTCCCCTTCGGGATGTTTAGTCCATTGTACAAAAAATTCTAAAGCTTCGCAAGAGAGTTTTTTACATCCCCAACAGACGTATTCACATTACCGACAGGCTTTTTACGTTCATCTAACAAACACTGAACTGCTCTGACAATATTGGCTGCCCCATCCAGCTTCCAATGCAATTCTTCCCTCGACATCTCATGTAATCGTTCCGGATTAGCCAATAAACCGGTCACTACAGCGTGTAAATTATGAATATCGCGCACCCAACGGGCAAAACCCTGTTGTTCAAAAAAAGCAGCATTGCCTTCTTCTTGCCCCGGAATGGCGCTGAAGAAAACCATCGGTACACCAACCGTAACGGCTTCCATACAGGTCAAACCACCCGGTTTGGTAACCAACATGGCCGCTTCCCGCATCAATTTGGCAACTTCCAAAGTATAGCCGTATATCGTTGTAGGAGTGCGCAAATTCTTGCGCATGCTCATAAGCCCTTCGTAAAGCTCCGCATTACGTCCGGTAATAACAATGAGCTCATCAATACCGGATACTTCATCTAAATGCTGCAATGCCGATTCCACGCAACCGAGTCCGAGACCACCGCCCATAATGAGGACCTTTACCGGATAGGCATGCTTATACTCGGTTAAACGATGCTCATAAAATGTACGGCGTACGGGAATACCCGTGATCGTAATTTTATCGACCGGAATACCGGCTTTACATAATTCATCCACCATCGAAGTGGTGCCTACAAAATAGGCATCAATTTGTTTGTACACCCAGAATTGATGTACTTGAAAATCAGTAATTACCGCTACCAAAGGAACATCAATTAAATGCTGGCGTTTTAAAATACAAGCCGCCCCACAGGGAAAAGGATGAGTGAAGATAATAATATCCGGCTTTTCCCGATTAATCAGTTTTAACATACGACGCTTCAACATCCATGACAACGCCGTCTGCGCGGTGCTGCCTTTTTTATCCCCTTGCGACATGCGATAAATAACATCGTACAGCATAGGGAATACGTCAATCATCTTAATATAAGTTTCTTTAATCAAGTTGTCAAAAGAAAAACTGTTCGTATTTAAAAAATCTACATGGGTAATAATGGCATCAGGATTTTTCTGTGCCCAATACTCTTCAATGGCTCGGGCTGCTTGCGTATGCCCTGTACCGATTGAAGCTGATACTATGAGTATTCTGTCTGGCTTGCTCATAAATGTCTCCTTCCCTGTTCTTCAATTATAACATATTTTTCGAATTAGAAACGGGAAAGAACTTGTTTTTTGCATAAAAAAAGAGACCCCCTTATTGCCGATTGGCAATCGTAACAGCCGTCTTAACGACGCTGTCATCATGGGCGGTCTCTTCTAAAACCGGGCAAATTATTTTTTGCGAGGTTTAACTTTAGTTTGTACGTTTACTAATTCTTTTAACTGTTTACCGGCTTTGAATGCAGGGGATTTGGAAGCTGCAATTGTAATAGCTTTACCAGTCTGTGGGTTGCGGCCTTCACGAGCGGAACGTTCGCGAACTTCAAAAGTACCGAAACCGATAACCTGAACTTTTTCGCCTTTTGCTAATTCTTCAGCTACTGTGTCGAACACAGCTTTAACTGCTTTTTCAGCATCCTTTTTAGTTAATTCGGCTTTCTGAGCAACACTTGCGATTAATTCTGTTTTATTCATGACAGAACCTCCTTAAAAAATAGAATGTATCCATTCATTGTAACTTGTAAGAGTATATCACGCCTTACGAATCATTTCAATGAATGTTTTTGTTCAGACACTTTAGCCGATTCCCAAAATAAGTCCAATTCTTCTAATGAAAAGTCCTTCCACGATTTTCCACTGTCTTTAACACAGCGTTCTACATGGGCAAAACGTTGGCGGAACTTATTGTTGGTGCGGTTTAGTGCATTTTCACCGCCTATTTTATACCATCTTAGAAGATTAATCAAGGAAAAAAGCACGTCCCCGCCCTCTAATTCTGCATTTTCATAGTCTTTTTCGGCGATGGCCTCCTTAAATTCGGCAATTTCTTCTTCAAATTTGGCCCACACCGGAGGCTCAGTATCCCAGTCAAAACCTACCTTCGCGGCCTTTTCTTGCAGTTTTTGAGCCCCCAATAAAGCCGGTAAGCCCTTGGAGATGCCGCCAAGCAAAGTTTTTTTGTCATGACCCGGTTCTTGCGCCTTCAAAGCCTCCCAGTTTAGCTGGGTTGAAGCTAATTCTCTCGATGTAGCTTTGGCAAAAACATGGGGATGACGGCGAATCATTTTAGCCGTTATATCGTCAATAATATCTTGGACGGTAAAAAGTCCCTGCTCTTCCGCTAGTCTTGCATGGAATACAATTTGCAATAAAACGTCGCCCAACTCTTCGCGAAGATTGGCCATATCTTGATTGTCGATGGCTTCAAGGACTTCATATACTTCTTCCAAAAGATAACGGCGCAAGGTACTATGCGTTTGCAAACGATCCCAAGGGCACCCGTCCGGCGCTCTTAAAGCCGCTACCACGTCAATGAGAGGTTGTAAGGTAAATTCATACCCTTCTTCAGTTTCCGCCCCTTCCAGGCCCGTTAAATCGATTTTAGAGGCATTTTCTGAAGTCCTAACAGTATTTTCAGCCGAGCGATGAAGCAATACCCAAGTCAGGGATTCACCCATGTCTGCTTCCAGTTTAGTCATATAGGAGGCGCCTAACGTGCTTAAATCACTCACCGGCAACCCTTTGCCGAGCGCATTATTTTCACTAAGCGCAACGCCATATAAATCAACTTGACTATTGGTACCGAAACGTTTTTTCAAAACATCAGTAAGATTCGTCAACGCTGTTTCATCATTTATTAAATCAGTGACTAACAAAGTGCCTGTTAAGTCAAAGGGTGTTTCCTCAATTTGATCGGCACCCACAATAAACAGTCCCTGAGCCACATCTATATTCAATTTAACCAATAAAGGGCCGATATTTGCTGTATTCATACAATCTCCTTTTCTGCTTCTCCGTTTCTATGTGCCATAGCCGCTCTTCTATCAGTCCTTATGAGAACGTTTTTTCAAACGCTTCCCGATGACCGGCATGGCCTGCCATTCATCGTCTTTAACAGCTTTTGTAATCAGAAGGCCTGCTCCATAAATGACGATAGCCACTACAATAGCGCCAAAAACCGCAAAATTACCGCCCAGAAGCGGTTCAAAGAAGGAATAGGTCATTACGGTCGCACCGCCCATGGCAAAGGCGGCTAAGGAGATTTTACTCAATTCGAGCCAAGGCACCTGATACTTGATGTAGCGGCGCACAAAAATCATATTTAATAATGCGGCCAAACCAAAGTCAATATTCGTGGACCAAGCCGCCCCGTTAATCCCCCATTCCGGCAAGGCCGTCAAATACCAGCTAAGCGGAATTTTAATGAGTGTACTGATGAACAGATTCACCATAGGAATCGCCGTATGGCCGAGGCCTTGTAAAATCCCCGTACTCACTTGCTGTACACCTAAGAGGAAGATGCTGAGACTCATAACCGCAATGGGGCCTCCCGCATTCGGTGTGGCATAGAGAAGTTCTGAAATCGGCGTAGCCAACACATAAAGCCCCACAAACGCAGGCACCGTAATCAAGGTGGTTATTTTGAGCGCCACATGGCTGCGATTCTGAATTTCCCCCATGTCTTTTTTGGAAAACGCCTCAGAAATGGCCGGCACAAGACTGGCCGCCAAGGACGTAGTCAAAATAATCGGCAAGTTCACCAGCGAGGTAGCCATGCCCGTCAAATAACCGAATAAGGTGGTTGCTTCGCGAACGGAATAGCCCGCATCAATGAGGCGTTGCGGTACAACGCCCAGATCAATGCCCGACACGATGGGCATCATAATGTTGGCCATGGAAACGGGAATGGCCAAAACAAACAAACGCTTCATGATTTGCCATGAGCTTTCCGGAATGATGTCCGTCGCTTGCTCAGCTAATAGTTTAGCCCGCAAATGACGTTGACGTCGGTAAAAATAAAGGAGTACCAATATGCCCCCTACAACGCCCGGAAAGGTAGCTAACGTAGCCCCTGCCGCCGCCATTGGCAGTCCATAAGGCAAGAGGAATAGAGCAAAACCTACCATACAGGCAACGCGTAAAGATTGTTCCACAACCTGCGATGCCCCGGTTGGCAGCATGTCCTGAAACCCTTGGAAATAGCCGCGCAAGCAGCTCAAAATCGTCACTACCACAATTGCCGGCGCCAAGGCCATGAGCGCAAAGCTGCTGCGTGGATCTGTAAGCCATTCCGACTCAACCAGCCACGGTACCGCCAGAAACAGTGCCACGCTGAAAAAAGCACCTAAGGCAAATAAAACCGTAGCAGATACTCTAAAGATTTTTGACGCACCGCGTACGTCTTTATAGGCCAGTTTATCGGCAATCATAATCGATATGGCTACCGGTAAACCTGCTGTAGCCAGGCTGACAATAATCTGGTAAATGGGATAGGCCATCTGATACAGCCCAATCCCTTCACCGCCTAAAATGCGTGCCAACAGCACCTTGCTGAAAGCACCGATAATTTTCACAATTATGCCCGCTAAAGTAAGAATCATAGCCCCTTTTAAAAATCGATTCATACGGTTCCTCCTGAAGCTTACTGAGATTGTAAAGCAGGGTCACGTTTTTCCAATTCCCCCATTAACACCTCAACTGTGGTCAATACGGAAGCACCCTCTTCAATCGGGCTGTAACGTAACACATTATTTTTATCTATTTTAACATGTTGCCAAACCTTTGTCGCTACTAAGCCGGGATCCCAGCCGGCCATCTTCTCTAAGTCCGCCCAGTGAATGATTAAAACACCTTCACGAATAACCATGGCTCGTTCTTTAATGCGCGCCAATTTCAAAAGTCGTTCCACCGGCGGCGTCGGCGAACCGAATCGGTCAATCAATTCATCGGTAAATTCGTCAAAATCTTCCAGCTTGCGAATCTGCAACAGACGCTGGTAAATGGTAATCTTCCGGGCCGTATCATTGATATAGGCCTCATCAATGAAGGCATCGATGCCAAGATCGATAACCGGATCCACTTCCACCGTTTTGGTAACCGTTTTATGCTGGGCTTTGGCAATCGCTTCTTCAAGCATAGAACAATACAAAGCAAAACCGACTGATGCGATATTGCCGTGCTGCTGTGAGCCCAGTAAATTACCGGCGCCGCGAATTTCAAGGTCACGCATAGCCAATTTAAAGCCGGCGCCCAGTTCGGTGAATTCTTCAATCGCTTTCAAACGTTTTTCCGCCGTTTCACTGAGCATTTTATCGGGACGATACAAGAAGTACGCATAGGCACGACGACGGGAACCCGCATCTGATATAACTGCGACAGACCCAAACGATCCGCATCGTACACGATAATCGTATTGGCGTTTGGAATATCGAGCCCCGTTTCAATGATGCTGGTACATAGCAATAAATCATAATGACCTTCATAAAAATCAACCATGATGGCTTCCATTTCACTGCCTGCCATCTGACCGTGGGCAATGGCAAAGCGCAAATCCGGCATAGCCGCTTCCAAAAGTTCGCCCATGTGCTCAATGGAAGCTACACGGTTATACACGAAATAGACCTGCCCACCGCGCTGAATTTCGCGACGAATGGCTTCGGCAATGAGCTTCATGTCATATTCCACCACATAGGTCTGCACCGGTAAACGGTCTTCCGGCGGCGTGTTGATAACACTCATTTCACGCACCCCTACAAGCGACATGTGGAGGGTTCGCGGAATCGGCGTGGCACTCAACGTCAAGACGTCAATATTATTGGCCCAACTCTTCCACTTTTCCTTCTGCGCTACACCGAAACGTTGTTCTTCATCCACAACGAGGAGTCCCAAATCTTTGAAAGCTACTTTTTTATTTAAAAGCGCATGGGTTCCGATTAAGACATCCACCGATTTATCGGCAACCCGTTTAATAATATCGCGCTTTTCACCGGCGGAGCGGAAACGGTTCAACACTTCAACGCGTACTCCAAAGGCACCCAAACGATCGGTAAAGGTCTGAAAATGTTGTTGTGCCAATACAGTTGTCGGTACTAAGACGGCTACTTGTTTACCGCTTTTTACCGCTTTAAAAATAGCGCGCATAGCCACTTCCGTTTTACCAAAACCAACGTCACCGCAAAGCAGCCGGTCCATCGGATGCGGCTGTTCCATAGAGGCCTTAATTTCTTGAGATGCCTGCAATTGGTCTTCCGTTTCTTCATACGGAAAGGCTTCTTCAAATTCCATCTGGAAGGTATCATCCGGGTCAAAGGCAAAGCCATCCACAACCTCACGTTGTGCATAGAGTTCTACCAGCTTTTCTGCCAAATCGTCAATGGATTTTTGTGCTTTTTGACGAACTTTGCCCCACTCACGGCCGCCCATCTTATGAATTTTAGGCACATCACCTTCATTGCCGATATATTTCTGTAATTGGTCTAAATTGTCAGCCGGCAAAAACAACTTGTCTGTGCCCGCATAGGCAATTTCAATGTAGTCCTTGTGAATGCCTTCTGTTTCAATCGTTTTGAGGCCCACGTACTTCCCGATACCGTGCAAAGCATGGACTACATAATCGCCCGGCGTTAAATCGGTAAAGTAAGTAATCTCCTGACCTTTTGGCACTTTTTTACGAAGCTTTCGCTTCTGTTGACCAAAAATATTGCCTTCCGTAACTACCACCAGGTTACAAAGTGGTAATTCAAAACCTTCCGATAAAAGCCCGCTTACAATGAGAACCGCCTCTTTAGTTGCTTTCAATTCGGCGCTCACTTCATAGGCAATATTCGCTTCGCTGAGGGCTCGTTCTAAACCTTCGCGGCGTTGCAAATTGTTCATAACGAGCACAACTTGACGCCCCTGGGTTAGCCACACGTCTATTTCATCAATTAAAAGCGGCATTTGACGCTCAAAGGACATCATAGACTTACTCTGAAGCCCAATGCTGTCAAAACCGGCTAAACCGGACACGCGCTGCTGCAGGAAGTTAAATGCAATTTCACTTTTAGCCGCATTAGTCCCCATAAACTCGGACCAGGTAAAATGCTGCTGACGGTGCACGGCGTCTTCTTTCAAAAAGCCTTTTAAGGCATCTTGCAAACGATTCGGTTCATCGTACAAAAGCAGGGCGTTTTTGCCATAGCTCAATAAAGAGCCTTCTTCCGACGTATCGTTCAAGTGGAACGGCATAACTGTCATATGTTTAACGGACTCGATTGAGCGCTGCGTGTCGATAGCAAAGGTGCGAATGGTATCGATTTCATCGTCAAAGAATTCAACACGATACGGATTATCGCTGTTTACCGGGAATACGTCGATAATGTCGCCGCGCACGCTAAAATGACCACGTTGTTCCACCTGGTCTGTTCGTTCATAGCCTAAGGTTACCAATTTCTCGAGCATAATTTCACGCTCAACAATGTCACCGGTGGCTAAATGTATAACACTTTCTTTTAATTCTTCCGGCGTTAAAATACGCTGGGTTGCCTCATCAATTGTAGCGATAACTACAACCGGTTCATCGTGTAATAAGGCACCTAATGCTCGCATCTGCAGCCCCTGATTTTCCAGGCTGCGCGCCGCCGTAATGAATGTGACTTTTTCCGTAATAGGAAATGGCATTACGTCCACATCCGGCAAAAAGAATGCCAAATCGCGTTCCCATTGTTCTTTATGGTTCTTATCATGCACCAATACAATAGTAGGCCGCTGCTCTATAGCCTTCATAGCCGTGCTGTAAATGAACGGCTTTTGAGAGCCTCCAAGCCCTGATATTACATGCTTTCCCTTTTTACCGAAAAGTCCTTCCGCCTCTTTATAGGCAGGGTATTTATATAATAATTCCTGTAATGTTTCCATTGGATTTTCTATTACCTTCTTCTTTTTACGCTCATATAGCAACGACAAAACGGGCTTTAGCTACGCCAAAGCCCCTTGTAATTACAAAGTATATGTTTAGTGTACCATAGGAGTCATGCAACATCAATACGAAAAGGTGGTTATTAGGCCCGTCACATCAGTAAAAATATTAATATTGTCCAATGCATTCCCCTTTTGTCTTTGCTATTTTTTAATTATCTATTGACGATATGGCGCCCGATATGATAATA
>OGFC01001682.1_pt1 | contig 11901 bp, 11 predicted proteins | sample 1570841 | NCBI WGS metagenome assembly OGFC01 (sample SAMEA2582137, study PRJEB24529) | metagenome | biome: Human gut stool | place: China | collected 2011 | reverse complement strand
GGGCGAACAAGCAGTCGTATTAATACTAAAGTAATGAAATAAAGTTCTTCTGTTCAACCTCTGTGAAGAGCAAAAACAGACAAAAACAAGCCCCGGGGGAGTAATCTTCCGGGGCTTCGTTTTTAGAAAAAGCTGAACTATCTCTTATCTCTCGGCATATTGCCACAACATATAATTTAAAATTCAACAATCATGAAAAAAAATTGAATGCCGGCCAGCTTAACCGGGCGGCGCAACTTTTGGGAAACGATTGCGGGGAGCTGGAAAGCCTGCTTCGCAAAGTGATGAAACATAACAACAGCCTCGGGCGGTTGCTGCAAAATGCCGTATGGGAGGAGGATATGGTGAAGGAAGAACTGATTGTCCTGACCATGCCTACCGCCACCTTTCTGGAATGGCTCGGCCCTTTGCTAGAAAGCCGGGACTGGACGGTCAACGGACGGCATGAAATCAGACCCTTCCTGCGTGCCTTCCTTTCCGTGTTTCGCCTGCGCACGGCTCCCGACAAAGACTGCCTGACGATGGGAACGATCGAAAACCTCGTGCTCGATTATCTCTATGTGCGCCGCAAAACGCAATAAGACAAATTGTTAGCAGTCTGTTTCCTGGGCGGCTTGTTGTTTTCTTAAAAGAAAAGAAAGCAATAGGCCGCCTTGTTTATCATCCCTACCTTGTAGGATATAAACCAATCTCAAAATACAATTTATTATGTTACAAGTAACGGTGTTTACCAAATTTAAAACCTGTATGGGTGATGTTAACCTGATCGATGTCCTTTACGATATCCGTAACGGGAAGTATGCACCGGCTGTCAACCGTATCCGTCTCTGCATGGACAAAGACGATACCGAAGCAGCCGACAGACTGAAGAAAGGACTGCCCGCCGTCACCATCTCCGCCACCTACCGGAAAAGACGGGTGGCGGGCTGTATGACCGGTTACAATCCGCTGACGATCCTCGATATCGACGGGTTGCCGAAGGAGGAACTACCCCGCCTGCTGGCTTTGCTTCGCGAAGCGGTCTATACGGTGGCCTGCTGGATCAGTCCGCGCGGACGAGGGATCAAAGTCATTGTTTATCCGGCTGTCGGGCCGGAGCTGGTGCCTGAAAACCATGTCGTTGTCTATAACCTGGTGAAAGACTGGTACGGGAAACTGCTGGGTGTGGAAGTCGATGCTTCCGGTAAAGATGCTGGGCGGCTCTGTCTCGTTTCGTACGATCCGGCGCTTTATATCTCTCCCCGGTTCGAGCCTTGGCTGAAAGGGGAGGGCGGCCTGCCCGACGGACTGCCGCCGATAGAAGCCGTCGTGTCGGATAAGGCGGTGAAACTGCTTGCGATGGCCCGCAAAAGTACCACCCGCAAAATGGCCTATGCCGAGGGTAACCGCAATAACTACGTACACCTTTTCGCCAGCCATTGCAACCGATTGGGCGTGGAAAAAAGGGAGGTGGAAAAGTATGCCGGAAAAACATTTGCCGACCTGTCGGCAGACGAATGTACGTTGGCTATCGACAGTGCTTATGCGCGTGCCGACCAGCATGCAACGGAGGCAGCTTCCGCCAGGCGTTCGTCGCGTGGCGATGGTTTTGTCTGCCGGATACAGGAATACCTGGTTCCGCGTTACGAGTTGCGCCGCAATGTGGTGCGCCGTCAGGTCGAGTATCGCGACAAACGGGAGGAAGGGGCTGTTTTTATGGCGGTCACCGATTATTGGGAGAATTCCGTCTGGTGCGCTTTGCAGAAGGAGGAGATATTCTGCCATGTCTCCGATCTGCGGGCGGTGATCCATTCCGATTTCAGTCCCGGATACGACCCGTTCTGTTCTTATTTCGAACAGTTACCCGCCTGGAACGGGCAAACCGACCCGATCGGTGACCTGGCGGCTACGCTTGAAACCACCCGTCCGGACTTCTGGAGGAAGTGTTTTAAAAAGTGGATCGTGGCACTCGTGGCTTGTGCCGTCGATCCCCATAAGGAGAACCATACCGTCCTGCTGCTGAGCGGTGCGCAGGGATTGGGAAAGACCACCTGGTTGCGTCGGTTGGTGCCCCCTGTGCTTCGTGAGTATGTCTATTCGGGTAACCTCGATCCGTCGTCGAAAGACTCGTCACTGATGATGAGCGACTGTATCCTGATCATCCTCGATGAGTTATCGGGACAGAGCCGCATGGAGGTGAACCGCCTGAAGGCGATGATCACGAAAGATGCCGTGCGCGAACGCCGTCCCTATGCCCGTAATGCCGAAGTGTACGACCGCCGTGCATCCTTTGCCGCCACCGTCAACGACAACCAGATCCTGACCGACCGCACCGGTTCGCGCCGTTTCCTTTGTTTTGAAGCGACGCAGATCGATTATCTCTCTCCGGTAGATTATGCGGCTGTTTATGCGCAGGCGCTGGCTTTGTTTCGTGCCGGTTTCCGTTATTGGTTTGCCGATGCCGACATTATGGAGGTGAACGATAACAACGAGCCTTTCCAGCAAACCAGCCCGGAAGTGGAGTTATTTTATACTTATTTTCGCAAACCGGAGCGTTTTGAGGCTTATATTTTGCTCTCAAGTAGTGAGATTGTGGCTAAAATAGCTGAAAAAACACGCCTTCCGTTGACAAGTATCAGTGTAAATGTGATCGGAAAGATGCTGAAAAGAGATGGTTTTGTGTGTCAAAAGAAGCATGGGAAGTGGCTCTTTTCCGTTGTAGAGTTGAACTTCGACCAGGTAGAAGTCCATCGTAGGGGCTTCTGAGCGGGATCGGGGGAAGATGGGGAAGGTAATTTGCGTTTCTGGAAAGTACTTGAAGTGATGTTCCTTGTTCCTTGCAGCTGGAGGGGGACAAGGAACATCTATTACAGTAAGTTCACCAACTCGTAAATTACCTTCCCCATCTTCCCCCGTTTCCTGTCTCGTTCATCTTTTTTGCTGCATTCGTTCCCGGTGGCTGCTGCACCCGTTTTCAGTGGGTGCAGCAGCTATTTTTATCGGCTGCCGCAGCCACAGAAAACCGTTGCCGCAGTCATTCCGTGTATTTTTCTCCCTTCGGATTCTTCAGGGTTCTCCCAGGTGTTCGACGATACATTCCACCTGTTTAGGCGTGAAGCACCTGATGCCGGGACGATAGCCCAGCTCGACCAGTTTCGCTTTCAGCACGCCATGATAATTGATCCACCGCCAAAGTTGCATAATAGCTCCTCTCCGGCTCATATGAGGGCTGTAAAGCTCAGCCAGCTCACCTACTCCGTAGGCTCGTATTTCAAAGGATGTATTTCCCATTGTGTGATTGTTTTATATCTCCTAAGGTACGAATAATCAATGGATATATGAAATTATTCTGGTTTAATGTTTCCTCATTGAGTCTCCTTTTTTACCACTAATGGCAATTAGAAATTTATCGGAAATAAAATGTCGCTTCGTCACACCCTGTCACCTCTGTCTACAAGGTGAGGAGGCAGTGGTCGTATCTTTGATATGTAATTAATAATCAACTAAAAACAATTAAGTTATGCCATTACAATTTCATTTGGTTCTCAGAAAGAACCTGAGTAAAAATGTGGAAGCGGGGAAAGAGAAACTCCACTATGCGCAGACCCGGGCAACGGGGACATGTACCTTCGAGGAGTTGTGCAGTATCGTTGCTGATAGCTCCACCGCTTCGAGTGGTGATGTGAAGGTGGTGATTGACCGTGTGATCAAATTCCTTCTCTTGTTTCTGGCTCGCGGAGAGGTGGTGCAATGTGGCGAGCTGGGTACGTTTCAGCTGGTGCAGACCAGTTCGGGAAGCGTTACTGTAGAGGAATTCACTTCCAGTATGTTGTACCGTGCCCGCCTTCGTTTCCGCCCCGGGCCGAAGTTGCGTGAGCTGATCCTGACGGCCAAGAGCGAACGTTTCAAGCTCGAAGAGTCGAAGCCGTCGGAAGGTGGCGGTAGCGGCAGCGGTGAAGACGATCGCCCCGTGATTGAGTAGTTATCCATAGAACCGGTCGCAACGTATGGATAAGCAATCATTTACCTCGAAGTACTTCCCCGCCGCGCGTCTGGCGGGTGAGTTGTACGGACTGAACCCGGTAGTGATCCTGGCTCAGTCTGCAATCGAAACTGGCTGGGGTGAGAGCACCCTGGCTACCCGCTACAATAACTTTTTCGGGCTGACGGGCTATGGCGTTACCAATGCTTACTGGCATGGCGGCAAGACGGATCCGGATAATCCGGACGGCCTGTTGTTCCGTCGTTACGACCGGCCTGAAAACAGTTTTCTCGATTTCGCCCGCCTGATTTCTACTGTCTACAAACAGGCGGCCGCCGTGAGCCATTACCCCCGGGCATATGCCCGTGAGATCGCTTACAGCCGGTATATCAGTGAAGTGAACGGGGATAACCGTGAGACGTATTGCAGGATGCTGGAAAGCATTGCACAGTCGCTGGTACCCCTGGTGTATAATCTAAATAATGAAAGCGTATGAGTGAGAAAGGAAACAAGGTGAGGACGATCCTTCAGTTTATCATGGAATTACTGGGGTTCCTGTTGGGAAGAAAGAAACAAGGTTAACCCGTAGGGGCGGTTCGTGAACCGCCCTTACCCAACACACCTTACCGAACAGGCCTTATGTTAACGCTGAAGAAATAAACATATAAATCATCATCCCGATGATATCGTTCGTAATCGTGATGAACGGGCCGGTAGCCAATGCGGGGTCTATCTTCAGGCGGTCGAGCGTCATGGGGACAAGGGTTCCGAAGATACTGGCGAACATGACGACGGCGAACAGGCTCAGGGAGACGGATGCCGTTATCCCTTTGTCGCCCAGCATAAAGAAGTTATACACGAATACGACCAGGCTGATAATGCTGGCGTTGATAAGTGAGACGATTCCTTCTTTCAATATCTGCGGAAGAATGTTATCCTGTTTCAGTGAGTTGTTGGCCAGACCCTGTACCACGATAGCCGACGATTGTATCCCGACATTTCCCCCTGTTCCACCGATCAGCGGAATAAAGAGAGCCATCTTCGGGTTGCTTGCCAGATTCCCTTCAAAGCCGCCGAGGATGACGGAGTTTGCCAGCCCGCCGATCATACCGATCAGCAACCACGGGAGACGGGCGGCCGTCTGGGTGAATACATTATCCGAAGTTTCCACGTCCTGCGAGATACCGGATGCCAACTGGTAATCACGTTCGTGCTGTTCGCGTACTTCGTCCATTACGTCGTCGATGGTGATGCGTCCGACCAGGCGTCCGATACTGTCTATTACCGGCAAGGCTACCAGGTCGTATTTCTCGATCGTTTCGGCCACCTCTTCGATACTGTCGCTTTCGCGTACCGCGATAGGCTCCTTCTTCATCACATGTTTGATCTTGGAAACGGACGGGTTGGTGATCAGCCGTTGGAGCGGGAGAACACCTTTCAGGCGTTCGTCGTCGTCTATCACATATACATAATAGATCTCGTCCATGTCTTCGGCCTGCTTACGCATTTCCTCGATACACTGGGGCATACTCCAATTCTCGTTGACCACGATCATTTCCGTACCCATCAAACCACCGGCAGTGTCTTCGTCGTATTTCAACAGGTCGACGATATCGCCCGCCTGCTCCACGTCTTCGATGTGCGAAAGGATCTCTTCCTGGGTGTCTTCGTCCAGTTCACGCATCAGGTCTACGGCGTCGTCGGTCTCCATATTGTCGACGAAGCGTTTGGCGATCAATTCGTTGGGTAGCTCTTTCAGTAACTTATGACGGTCTTCTTCATCCAGTTCCATCAGGACATCGGCTGCCTTATCGCCATCCATCAACAGATACAGATAGATAGCTTCCTGTAGGTTCAGTTCCTGGTATAACTCGGCGATATCGGCCGGATACAGGTCGTGGAGCATCGCCTGTGCTTTGGCATCATCTTTGGCGGAGATGATACTCTTTAAGTTTTCGATATAGTCTTTCGTTAGTTCAATCATAAGTCACTTTTCTTTATCAGACGCTTGTCCGGTGTTAGTATATACCATACACTGTCTTCTCTGAATTCCGGTGAGGCAACGCTTTCTCCCTTATCCTCTTCCGGATAAGACAGGCCGGCGATGTCGAGGAACGAATGGAACAGATTGGATGTGCTTACTTTCTTCTCTTTATGATCTTCTATGGCTTCAGCTTTTTCCGGCCGTGCGTCACGGTAGGCGGCGGAAGTCCATATAAATAGCGGGATATGCAATTCGTAGATAGAGGGTTCCGTATTGCCGTGCACCGCCAGGTTGCGTTCGTCGTCGTAGAGGTTCTCCGCATGGTCGGACAGGTAGACAACGGCGCTGACAGCCTTTTCGTCGTTCACCTTCCGGATGATTTCATTCAGTACGTAGTCGGTGTAACAGATACTGTTGTCGTAGCTGTTCACCAGTATTTCTTTGTTGGACGGGCTGACTACATCGTATCCGGTGTTGTCATGCAGCGAGGGCGTGAAGCGGCAGAAAGATTCCGGGTAGCGGGCGTTGTAGCGAAAATGGCTTCCCAGCGTGTGGATCACGATCAGCTGCTTTTGTTTGTCCAGGCTCAATACCGAGTCGAGGTGGGGCAATAGCTTCCCGTCGTAGTTGTCGGCAGAGTCGAAATCGGTAGTCGAGAAGAAAGTATAGTCCATGTCGGCTGTGATGCGTTTCACGAAACGGTCGCTCGACGACTGGCTGGCTAGCCAGGCTGTGCTGAAACCGCATTCGATAAAGGCATCGGGCAGCGCTTTTTCTTTGTAGGCGATATCCGGATTATCCGGGGTTGCCCGGGTGAGTATCTGCTGGATCGCTATATTGGTCAGGTTCGATGTTGTCAGTACTTTGCTGTAAGAAACCAGGTTTTCCTGTTTGTCGAGCAGCGGGGAAGTAGGGCGGTTGTACCCGTTCAACGAGTAGTTGCCGTAGCGGCTGGATTCACCGATCACTAATACGTAAATCTCTTTTCCGGGCAGGGTGTCCTGTCGTTCGGCCCGGAAGGAGAAGTCTTTCAGCTGTTCCTGCATCCGGTCGATTTCCCGCTCCATTGCGAAAACTTCGGTGGTGGCCGCCAGCAGGTCGCAGGGATATACCTTCTTATATTTCATCAGAAAATTCGAATTGGCCGCCCGCATGCGGTAGACTGCCCCGTCGGTATAATCCGACATCTTCCACATTGTTCCCCATAGGGCGATATTGAAAAGGGCAAACAGGCTGAATACGACTATCTTCCCTTTTCCGGTGAATATCGGTTTGTTCTCTATCCGGGTGAACAATACCCAATAATAGAGGATAAGGATCAGGATAAAAAGAAGGACATATCCTTTCAGGGAATAGATGAGTTCGAAGGCTTCCTGGTTGTTCGTGTTCAGGATAGCCGACATCAGGCCGATAGATATCGGCATCTTATTGAGGATGACATGTCCGATCTCGATCGGGCTGAGTATCAGGAAAAGACTCGACAGGGCAAAATAAACCCTGGCCTTGAACAGCAATGCCGGGACGGTCAGGATCAGGCAGGAGAAAAACAGGTAGGCTACTTGCTTGGGGATGTCGCCGGCCAGGTCGCTCGACCGGAACATCACTACAAGGTTAGGCAAAAGAAGAAGGAAAAATAAAAGAGTCATCCATCCGTACTTGTTAGATGGAAATAGCGACCGGATCATTTTTCCTATTCGTTTCATATCTTGTTTATTTTCCTGTTTTTATTTTTTCTGTATTGTCCCTGTCTGTTGCAACCACTTGTTTGTGATCAGTGTTAATTCAACGAATTGCTCGACCGATAATTGTTCGGGCCGTTGACTGAAGATAGGCAATGCATAATCCGGACAGTCTTTTCCCAGCAACGGCTTCATCGAGTTTCGGAGTGTTTTCCGTCGTTGGTTGAAAGAAGTCTTGACGACTGTCTTGAATAGTTTTTCGTCACAACCCAGCTCTTTCCGGTCGTTCCGTACCATACGGATCACGGCGCTCTTTACCTTTGGGGGCGGATCGAATACGGTTTCACTCACCGTGAAAAGATATTCGACCGTGTACCAGGCTTGCAGCAGTACGCTCAATATGCCGTATGTCTTACTGCCCGGGCCGGCTGCCAGGCGTTCGGCCACCTCTTTTTGTATCATCCCCGAGCAACAGGGTACATGTTCCCTGAAGTCGAGCACCTTAAAGAATATCTGGCTGGATATATTATACGGATAGTTACCGATGACGCAGAACTGGCCGGGGAATAGTTTGGATAGATCCAGCCGCAGGAAATCCTCTGCCAGGATACGTCCTTCAAGCGCGGGGAAGTTCTGCTCCAGGTAATCTACCGACTCCATATCCAACTCCACAACGGTCAGGTCGTGGCCGGCTTCCAGCAGGTATTGGGTGAGCACACCCATCCCCGGGCCGATCTCCAAAACCGGTAAATCCTTGTAGTCGGACAGTGTGTCGGCTATGCGCCGGGCGATGTCTAAATCCTTCAGGAAATGCTGTCCTAATGCTTTCTTTGGCTTAACTAATCTCATCCAGTTCTTTGATGTAAAGTATTTGTATTAAAATATAATGCTTATCTTTGCGGGTGCACAAAAATACAACAAATAATTTAAAGTATCCTACGTAGAATGAATTTTAAAAGTATCCTACAAACGTTTGTCAAGATATTTCTACCCTTAGCTTTTGGCTGTTTATTGCTGTGGTTTCTATACAGTAATATGGATGTCACCGAAATATGGCGGGTGATCCGTGAGGGAGTGAGATACGATATTATCCTGGTCTCTTTGTTGTTCGGCCTGTTTGCCAATATTGTCCGCGGGCTTCGCTGGGGACTGCTTATCTCGTCGCTGGGTGAACGTTTTAAGATGAGCAACGTCGTTTATGCTGTGTTAGGTAATTATGCCGTGAATATGGTTCTTCCCCGTGTGGGCGAGGTATGGCGTTGCGGAATAATCACCAAATATGATAAGATACCTTTTACCAAGCTCTTCGGGACTCTCCTGATAGACCGTGTGAGCGATACGGTAGTGGTCGGATCGATCACTTTGCTGATCTTTATATTCAATTTCGACTTCTTTGTCAGCTTTTTTGCACGCAACCCGGCCTTGCTGGATGGCTTCCGGAAAATGTTCGACTCTCTATGGATTTATGTCATTGCAGTAATTTTAGTGGTCGGAATTTGGTTTGTTTTCAAATATATGAGTAACTTTACGCTGGTGCAGAAAGCAAAGTCATTGTTGCTGAATGTGTGGGACGGAATGAAGAGCGTCTGGTTACTGAAGCGGAAAGGCCTTTTTCTGGCGCAGACCCTGTTGATCTGGGGCGGTTATTTCTGTTATTTCTATATCACATTCTATGCCTTCGACTTTACGCGCGACCTGGGTATAAAGGTCGGCCTGATCGCCTTTACTATGAGTAGTATCGGTGTGGCTGTTCCGGTTCAGGCGGGTATCGGTGCCTGGCATTTTATGGTGATCGCTACGCTGGTTTGCTTCGGTGTCAATGAAAATGATGCTGCTGCTTTTGCCCTCGTGGTTCATACGGTGCAAACGGCCTGGACGGTGATTTGCGGTCTGTTCGGTATTGTGGCTCTGCCGCTTACCAATAGAGATAACAATGTGCAGTTGGCAGTCGACGAGTGATGGTTGGCTGTTAAAAAAACTCCATTGGTTATCCTTTTATAGAATAAGTTTGTTACTAATATAATTTATTAATCTGGTTGTCAATATCCCGGTTGCCATTTTATCTGTCAACTATCATTTGTCAACTGTCAACTTAGAAGAAACTATGTCAGCAGAAATCAAGAATCTTTTTCCGCAGCATGTCTGGGGTTATTTCTATGACCTCACACAGATCCCTCGTCCTACGGGACACATGGAAGCAGTTACCCGTTATGTAGAAGCTTTTGGTAAAGGATTGGGATTGGAAACCTTGCGGGATGAAGTAGGAAACGTTCTGATCCGCAAACCTGCAACCCCCGGAATGGAAGGGCATAAAACCGTTATACTGCAATCGCACCTGGATATGGTTCCCCAGAAAAATGCTTCCGTAAAGCATAACTTCCTTACCGATCCGATCGATGCTTACATAGATGGCGACTGGGTTACAGCCCGTGATACTACACTGGGTGCCGACAACGGTATCGGAGCTTCTTTTGCTATGGCTGTGCTCTCGGACGAGACTATCAAACATGGCCCGATCGAGGCTCTTTTCACTATAGATGAAGAAGAAGGTATGGATGGCGCTTTCGGCCTGAAACCCGGATTCCTGAAAGGGGATACGCTGATCAACTGCGACTCGGAAGAGGAAGGCGAACTGTTTGTGGGTTGTGCCGGCGGTGCCGATCTGAATATCTCCGTACAGTTTAAAGAAGATACATATGTACCCGAAGGGGACGTCGCTGTAAAGGTGAACCTGACGGGGTTGAAAGGCGGCCACTCCGGTGTGGATATCCATCTCGGACGTGCGAATGCCAATAAATTAATGTTCCGTTTCCTGAAAGAGGCGGTTTGCGATTACGGTGCGCGTCTGTCGTCTATCGAAGGCGGTTCGCTTCGTAATGCGATTCCCCGTGAGGCTTTTGCCGTAATTACGATTCCCGGTGATAACGTAGAGTCGTTGTGGGAAATGGTTGCCGACTATCAGGATATGTTCCGCGAAGAATACAGGGGAATCGAAAATAATATCAGTTTTACTGCTGAAATGGTCGATCTGCCTGCTACCTTGATTCCGGAAGAAATTCAGGACGACCTGATCAATGCGATCGAAGGTTGCCAGAATGGTGTGATCAGCATGTTGAACGATTTCCCCGGTACGGTGGAGTCGTCTTCCAACCTGGCGATCGTCAGGTCGTCTGACGAGCTGATCGAGATAAAGATCTTGGTGCGCAGCTCTTCCGAGAGCCGTAAAGCTTCTGTTTGTTCAAGCCTGGAAAGTATCTTCGCTCTGGCTGGTGCCAAAGTGGAATACGGTGGCGCTTACGGTGGATGGCAGCCGAATATCAATTCCCCGATCCTGAATGTGATGCAGCAGACCTATGAAGACCTGTTCGGTAAGAAACCGTCGGTAAAAGTGATGCACGCCGGTTTGGAATGTGGTATCATCCAGGAGTCTTATCCTGCGATGGATATGATCTCCATCGGCCCGGATCTGGAACATCCGCACTCACCGGACGAGCGCGTGAGTATCCCGTCCGTACAGAAAGTGTGGGACTTTATTGTTGCTGCGCTGGAAAGAATTTAAAACTGCAAAGTATCTGATTAAACAGACCTTGTTATACAAAAGGCAGTATATCCAAAAAGGATATGCTGCCTTTTGTAGTATTCGCAAATATGTATATTTCAATTGGTTGAAGTAAAGAAAGCCTACTTATTTGTTTTTTCTTTATTGAAACAGAAATAGATATGAGACTTGTATAATCAATAAGTTTTGATAAATTTGCATCATGCAAATAGCGTAAAAGAAAGATGCTTGCCGAAAAGAAAATATTATCTGATAATTTTGAGGAAATATATATATCCTATTTTTCGCGGATGAAATATTTTGCGTTGGAATATCTATTGTCCGAAGAGGATGCAGAAAATATTGTGCAGGATGTGTTTACAGAACTATGGGAAAAGAGAGAAATACTTACTTATAATGTTAACCTGGTTGCCCTCCTTTTTACTTCTATTAAAAACAGATGCATTGACCTTTTGCGACATCGGGTTGTAGTACAAGAAGCCGTTTCCTTGATCCAGCAGGAATATCAGGCAACTTTGCGGGTAAAACTTGCTTCTTTGGAGTTGTTTGATCAATCTATGCTTTCGGAACAGGATATAGAAAGAATTATTACCGAGATTATAGACTCTTTGCCTGAAAAATGTCGGGAAATCTTTATTAAAAGCAAAATAGAAGGCAAAAAACAGAAAGATATTGCTGCAGAACTGAACATATCTCTTAAAACTGTTGAGAACCAGAT
>OGFC01001681.1_pt1 | contig 11911 bp, 13 predicted proteins | sample 1570841 | NCBI WGS metagenome assembly OGFC01 (sample SAMEA2582137, study PRJEB24529) | metagenome | biome: Human gut stool | place: China | collected 2011 | reverse complement strand
GCGCTTCTATTCGCAATATCCGTCTTTTCCTTTTTTATTTTATGTGCGTATCGCTTTGCCATATAAGCACTTTCTACCACCGTTTTCTTTTCACGTATTATCACAGCATGTGTTGCACTTTTGACAGGATCAGAACTTTCGCTGGATACTTGTTCTGCATGCCTGGATTTTTCTTTAACATCTTTTTGCTTTATAAAGCGCTGTAGCGTTTCATTTTTATCCAGCGTACTAATGTCCTTGTTTATTTCCTTTAATTTAATATCCTTCATATCTGGTTCTCAAGACGTTGCGGTGTGTAACATTTGCATATGCAAAACTCCTTTCATTTGTCAAATCTGCAAGTAAAAAATCGCACGTTTGCATATAGAAATTTGAAATTCTATAATTTGTGCGAAAGGTGGTATACAAATGGATAAATTTTTAGAATCATTTTACAACGAACATTTTGCGTGCATGGAGGATAATAGCATACGTGAAACTGCAGAGTATAAGAAACGATCAGAAGAGCATGAACGAATCCTACAGCTGATACATACATCCCTTTGCAAGGTGCTGCCAGCAAGGGAATCTATCGGATTACTCAATGACTTCAATGATGCAATGTTTCACCTTCTGACCTTGTATCAATATGAAGATTTCAAGCATCTCTTTCTAACCGGAATTCAGCTTGGTATCGAAATCGCTCATACAAAGCAAACAGCGATGACTGTTGATGAAATTATGAACCTGCTTCAGCAAATAAAAGAAGATAACTCCTGATGATGCTCATCAGAAGTTGTTTTATTATCGATCCTTTGCCTTGGTTAATGCTTTTTCAAAGAAGGCTGTACCACTTGCTTTACTGTTTTCAATCTGCTTTAGGTCCTTCTTTACAGAGGTCTTTTCCATGCTGTCTAATGTATTGTATACGGACTGTGTCTTATCATATAGTCCTTCAATACAATGAAAGAGACCTGCTCCAGCACGCTGCAAAGCATTCATCTTTGCTTTATCACTTTTATAATCTGTTACTGCCTTACCAGTCAGGATACGACCAATGTTTTTTACATTGTGTTTGATTTGTCTTGATTGTGTGTTTATTTCAGTCACCCTGTCATTAAAGACTGCCACTGCTCCTTTTGTAAAGGCAAGCGAGCTTCCAATATACTGGATTGCCTGTTTGAAATGAAATATATCCACTACTTTTATAACCGCAAGCCTTCCTTTGCTTTTCCATTCCATCAAGGTCTCTTTCATTGAGGCTCTATATGAATCCTTTGTCCTTTCCAATAGGCTTTTTGTACGCGTGATTGCAATTTCCGCTTTATTTGCAATCGTTGACAGACGTGATTTCGCTTCCGGATTCTGTAATGCCTGTATGGTCTCTTTTAATCCGGATACCTCCTTCACCAATTCTGTAACCTTTTGCTCCATGGTATCTAGATAATCCAAAAGCTCTTTAGTTTCTTTAACCTCTTTGCGCTTTCCACTCTGGAGGAGTGCAGTTAGATATTCTTGAATCAATGGCTCCTCTTGCATACAGATTGTAGATAGTTGCTTCTCCATATACTACACTTCCTCTCTATCCTTTGGTTTCGTTGTCATGAGCTTATATAGCTTTGTGTCTTTCGGAAATTTATTTACAAACGGAACAAGTGAACCTCCATATTTAATAAGCCCGCAGCCTGATTGAGCATTTGTGATGTAGGATAGCTGCTCCTCTGAAATATTCAACAGCTGTGCCAGCTTCTCTCTATCCTGATAAGACTGATTCAACATAACTACAAACTCACTATTACTGATCATCGTACTTGCCTGGATGCTATCAAGCAAATACTCTACATTCTGCGTAATGCCGGTAGGAAACGCATCCCGCTTGCGGAACTGCCGCCATGCAGAGTTAAAAAAGGATGCACTCTCTTCATTTTCAAATACAACATGAAATTCATCCACAAATATATGCGTGCGTTTTCCTTTCCGCCAGTTTTCATTGACACGGTTAATCATTGCATCCGTAATAACTAAAAGCCCCATCGTTTTTAGCTGCTTTCCCAGACGGAAGATGTCATATGAAATAATTCGATTATCCACATCCACATTGGTTTCATGCGCAAATGCATCAAGACTTCCATCTGTAAACAATTCCAGCTTCAAAGCAAGACTGCGTGCCTCCAGTTCCGGCTGCTCCAGTAATTTCTTTCGCAATACATTGAGTGTAGGAATTGGTCCATTACGCTTAAAGTCGGAATACACCAAAGCAACACAGCGGTCTATGATGCTGCGATCTACCGGCTGAATACCGTCACGGTCCAGTTGTTCAAACAGTGACATGATAAACTGTGATTTATCTCCAATCGGATTGCCGGTATCGCCATAGCCTTCTACCATATCCATGGCATTGATATGATCCTTACTGCCTGCAGAAATATGAATTACTTCCCCATTCAGCTCCTCGATCAAAGCTGTATACTCTGATTCCGGATCACAGACCAAGATATCGTCATTGGTAGCAAGTGCGATAAAGACTATCTGCTCTTTTGTTAAGAAGGATTTCCCGGAGCCTGGTACACCAAGCTGAAAAGCATTCGGATTTAATAGATTTTCCTTATTACAAAGAATCAGATTATTGGTAATGGCATGCTGACCAAACCATATCCCCTTTTTATCCATGATGTCCTGGGCTCGAAATGGGATAAAGACAGCTGCACTTTCGGTAAGCAATGTTCTTACGATATTCAATTTATTGATACCTAATGGCAGTGCTGTATTCAATCCATCCATCTGACGGCTTGCAAAGGCTAGGGTTGTAAGCTCACACATATATTTTCTTGCTATTGCCATCAATGTTTCCGTATCTGTATCTAATTCCTCCAGGCTATCAGCTAGATGCACGACTGTGATCGTACCAAACATCATTCTCTGATCACGCACTGTCAAATCATCCAGAAATTCTTTTGCTTCGTGACGCTGCTGCTCCATATCATAGGGTATTACAGCACTAAAATTATTGTTGCTGTTCTGCTTCCTTTGCCAATTTGTTATGTTCGTTTCAACCCCTAGCAAGCGATTTTCTACCTCCTTGACCGCTTCATCCGTCTGTACTGTAATGATATCCATGGAATACATCAGATTTTTATTCAATGAGCATATTTCTGATACGAAGCTATCCTTGATATATCTGGCATAATCGCTCAAAAATAAGACTCTTCCAAATTTGTCTCCGATTTTGAAATGCTTATGCTCAAATAATGGAGACTTTGGACATATTGCATCCTTAAAGCTGTGTCCCTTATAAGCAGAATCACTTATATCAAAATTGAAATTTTCTTCTTCCCCGCTTCTGTAGAAATCATGAAGTACCTTTAATCGTTCCATGGCATCCATGCTTTCACAGGATGAACCTAATTTTGCAAAATGTGAGGATAATTCTACCGTGGTGCGACTGAAGAAATTTTTTGCTTCCTCATAACTGTTTTTAAACACCGTTACAGTGAGATATTTCTCCTGTAGGATATCTTCAGAGCCGGATACCTTATCCAGCAGCATCTGGTTATATTCCTCACGATATTCATTTAATCCATCATTTTGATATGGAATCAGGATTTCGCTTTTGAAATCCTTGATATTGATTTTGCGATTGTTGATCGTGATTTTAGACATAGTAGAGCTATCCAGAGAATTTAATAATTCCGAATAATCCAGAAAGATACTGACCTTTTCATCTTTTGAGGCGATCGAGTAATTCACATCCCTGAATCGATATGTCATACTGTAACGATTTCCATATTTAAAGATACCGTCCTTATAGACGGTATCTGCTTCTACGATATCCTGCGCTTTTCTAGGAATGCGCAGCTTATTTTTATTTTGCTTTCTTAATCTTTCGTAGCCCTTTATCATGTTTTTTCAAATCCTCCTTTAACTGACAATCTATATTGTCTTTTAGACACTCATAATAAATGTTGATTGGATGAAATATAAGCTGACGCTGTTTCAAAAGAAAAGAGCGAACTGCAATGATCACAATCTGTTCTGCATTCATACCCTGATATTTCACAAATCCCAGCATGGCAAATGGAGCGGCACCTACCATACACAACCAGCTTGTCAGTTCCATCCCAAAGCTATCTATACAGACAAAGTACAGAATGATTGCTACAATGCAAGCAATGATTGAAAAAAAGCATTGTCGCAGGGATAATCCAAAACAGATACCTTCTGTATACTCTCTGATTTCTTTATTTATTTTAACTTCCATTTTCTTATCTCTCCTGAGCTTTAAATCTTGGCTTGCTATAGAATTTCATTATATCCGGTACATGGATATGACTGTCTTTTCGCAAACTATCAGCCGTGATCCTATTCACCTTACAGTAGCTGAGATATATTCTGATCTCCTCTATCGGCTTTGCGTAATATTTAGGAAGAACATTCCAAAGGATTACATGTGCCGGCAATTCCATATGATCAATACGAAATCCATGCTTCAGCTTGTCCATAAAAATTTCATGGAATTCGCCATCGATCGGCTGTATAGCATGTTCCCGGCTCATGGTGAAATCTCTTGGATGAAATGCTACCAGCTTTCTGCCCTTTGCAGCAACTGCAAATACATCAGTGTTCTCAGGATAAAATTTATCCATGATACAGATGGGTACATAATTTTCTCTTTGTTCCAGGCAGGAGTGATCCAGATAGTAGCGGGAATCCTTTACATAGGGTTTCCATGTATTGGTATCATATATATCCGGTATCATCAGATATGGTAACTGCTGCTGCAGCCAGTCCTTTGTCACTCCCTGCTTCTTACAATATTCCATATACATGTTGACACCAGTTATGGTATGAATATCGTGTTTACCTGCAAGATAGCGCCACATACTGTAATGGCCCACGGGTGTCATAGTGTTTATCTGATACTGTAGTTCCATAAGCTTCATGAAGTCATCCCCTAACGTAAACGCCCATGGTGCAATATAATCAGTCCTACGCTCTGCGATATCAATGCTTGTTATTTCATCACTGGATCTGGCCGCAAAGCATACCGGATCCTGATTACTGTAATCCTCCAGCATCTCGCACTCATAATAGCGATCATTCAAAACTAGGGTTGGCTCTAAAATGAAAAGGACCTTGTAGTCCCTTGTGTCTTCTGCCTCCTGCAGGATTGCCTGCGCTTCTTTTAATAGATTTTCTTCCATGCTCATCGCTTCCTTTCTAAAATCCCAGCATTTCTTTAACAATGCGATCTGACATCTTTACAGTACCAACAAGAATCAACATATTAAATATAATTTCTCCAACATAGGTCCATACCATACTGACTGCACTGGCACTTGGGTCGATAGCCGGAGGGGATGCTGCAAAAGCGGAGAATATGATACAGGCTAAAACAATAATAGAGCCTTCCAAACATACACCTGCATACGACTTCATAAAGGTCATAGCAATGTGCTGTGTTGCTTCACCTGCAGAGGTGGAAAGAGGTATTGGAGCAATCGCAGTATACATATACACCTTAAAGAAACGCCCATATACTGTTAGAATCATAACAAAGGACAACACCGTAATAAAAATCCCGCCAATCAACGTAACTGCCCATAGAGGAATACTTTCCAGAAATCCACAATCATCTACAGCATCTATGATTTCCTTTGGTATCGTTGTATTTGTTGCAGTACCTACACCAACAGTTGTCATAATTGTTGAAGTGATGCCCTGTACAATTGTAAATACAGCTTTCATCAATTCCATCCCATAAACGACCAATCCCCTTGCAATTACGAAACGTAGAAACAGCTTAAAAGCCTGTTCCGGTCGTTTGATATCCTGGTATGAGGTACATGTCTTTACGATTGCTACCACAAAGAACAACACAAGCAGTGCGAGTCCTATTGCCAATAATGCTCCATGAATCTTTTCAATTATCTTCCATATACCACCACCTTTAAACGCTTCAGGTGACTGTGTTAACAATAGCCATATTTCAGCTAATTTTTCATTCCATGTTTCAATCGCATTTTGTAGATTATCGATAATTCCATCCAAAGCCTACACCTCCTTTCTATTGTTTTGACTTGTATCAACATCCTTTTCCCAGACATACAAGCCAGGAAAAGACATCTGTGCAAATAGCTCAACACATGCATCAGCAAGTTTTTTACTATGCTCTTTCATGGAGGTGAGTATGACCTGCAGGATTTTTGCAGAAACACGCTTTTGCTTTCCTTTCATTTCCAGCAAGCAAATTTCAGAATTAAAACGTGTCAAATTTCCTAAATCAAAGAATAAGGTATCCCTCTTCTTGTTTTGGTTACCCCATACAAAAGCCACCGTTTTATCTGTAATGCTTTGGATATTATGATTACCAATATCTGCTTTCAGCACCATTGGATATTGGAAGGCAATAATACCATTATTGAAAAACTGAGAATACCAAGATGGATCAGCATATATAATCTGATACTTTTTTGCTTTGGTAGTCATATTAGCCACCAACAATGATGTTCAATATTTCTTTTGCAAACGTTATAACAATCCCTCCAGCGACTGTTAAAAAACCGTTAGCTCTTTGTGATGGATCATGCGATTTCAGAGATAAACCTACCTGTACGACACCAAATCCCAGTAGAATCATACCAACTGCACGAATTAAGCCAAAGATGAAATTAGATAAGTTATTGACGACCTGAATGGGATCACCATCTGCATGAACTGGTGTAGCAAAACAGAAGCATACAACCATAATGCTATAAACCGTAAATAGTAATTTTGATTTTTTATTCTTATTATCTCTCATTTTCTTTTCTCCTTCTAATGAAAAATGGAGTGCAGTGAAATAGAAAAAGTATTTCACTACACTCCTGTAAAGCTAATACATTACGTACAGTCTATTTATTTACAGACTGTTGGGTTTCGAGTGTACTGAAATACTCTTCTAAATCTTCTTCGCTGAGTAACTCATATTCTTTATCGCTCAGTGGGATATTCTGCCAGTCATCAATGGTATGATGAATGACACCATGGGGATAGCTTTTCATTCCGCCATCCGTTGTGTCCTTGATATGAGGATGTTTCAACAAATCATATTTTTTATCAAAAATTGGCCGTTCTCCACGCAAGAATAATAAGCAATAGTCATTATCCAAAAGACGTACTTCATCCGGTGTCAGTAGTTCACGTCCAGCCTGTTGATAATTGGTCGAGTAGTTCCCATTGTGTCCGCTGGATTTACCAAACGTGTTCGTATCCAACGTTTCTTTTCCTAGATACTCACTAATGAATTTATGGGTGCCCTGTTCGTTTCCTCCTAAGTAAAGAAGGGTGTCACAGTTTCCTATAATTGACTCCCAAGCCTCCTTATACAATACCTTAATTTGTGCTAGATTCTGTAAGATAATCGATACGAATATTTTTCGTGAGCGCATCGTGGAAAGCAGTTTGTCAAAATCGTCAGGCAGTGCAACGTTGCTGAATTCATCCATAAGAAAGTGGACAGCAACTGGCAGTTCTCCATTGTGAATGATATCTGCTTGATAATACAACATCTGAAACAGTTGTGTATACAGCATACCTATGAGAAAATTAAAGGTACTGTCATTGTCCGGAATCACGGCATAGATTGCTGTCTTGCGCTCTCCAACCTGATCCAGTTCTAACTCATCACAGGAAGTGATTCCTGCAATACTGTCCAGATTGAATGCTGCTAAACGAACACCAACAGATATCAATATCGACTTCGCTGTTTTTCCAGAGACGAAAAGTCAAGGACTTTTTCATCAAATTCAAAAAGAAGTCACATTTTGCGGACTTCCTCACGAAGCATACGCTTGATTTTGTCCTCCATTGTCTCTTTTGCGGTCTCGCTGAAATGGACACGGACGATATAGGTGGTCTTGCCAATCTGCTTTCTGACAGTCGGGCAAGTGGCGGTGTTGGTTGCGGTATTGTTGTTCATTCAAAATCCTCCTGTAAATGAAAAATGCCCGGTGACTGTTCATCATCGGGCGGTGTCGGTATGAGGGAACAAGGCAAGGCGGCAACACTAAGGTATCTATAAAAACCTTGCCGTCTTTGCCACGCTTGCCGTGTTCCTGCTGTCAGTCTCGGAGATAGCAGACCCATGCTGTGCCGTCTTTCTCGGTCACAAGCCTGTCTCCGATACGGCTTTTTGCCGTTCTCATGGTGCGTGAGGAAATCCCACGCTCATTGACTGCCTTTTCCAGCTCTGCGCTCGGCATACGCTTTCCGTCTGCCAGCAGTTCCAGTATCAGTGCTTCTGCCTGTGCGGTCTTGCTTTCGGTCTTGGCGGTGTCTGTCCCGGCAAGAAGCTCGTCAGCGGTAATGTCATAAGCCCCTATCCACTCAAAGCCTTTCTCGTCTCCCAGAGAAAAGGCAAGGGACTGTCCGGGCGGCGCAAGGGAGCTTTTCTCATGGATAAGCACCCTCGTTGTGGGGCTGTCCTTCAGCTTGCCAATAAACAGCAGACTGCGGACTGCCGCCGTAATGTCGATAGACCCCAATCCCCGGTAGGTGCTTTGCGTTCCTGCGGCTTTGTTGAGGTGTCCAATCAGCACGATAGCGCACCCTGTAGCCTGTGCAATGTCTCCCAAACTGCGGAAGATGGGACGGACTTCATTTGCCCGGTTCATATCCACATCTGCGCCCATAAACGCCTGCACCGGGTCAATGATAACCAGCCTTGCGTTGTTCTCACGGATTGCTCTTGCTATGCGCTCATCGGCAAGGGTCAGCGGTGTGTCCCTATCGTCAATGACAAGCACTCTTTCAAGGTCTGCTTCCGCTTCCATCAGTCGGGGCTTGACGGTATCGCCCAGACCGTCCTCTGCGGTCTGGTAGATGATGTTGAAAGGCTCAAGGGTCTCCATACCGGGTAAAGGCTTTCGGTTGGTGCAAGCCGCCGCAAGACGCATGGCAAAGTAGGTCTTGCCCTCGCCGGGGTTGCCCTGTATAATCGTCAGCTTTCCAAAGGGGATATAGGGAAACCATAGCCAATCCACGCTCGTCAGCTCCACATCTGCCATGCGGAGCATGGGAACAGGCTGGGCGGTGGGCAGCTCTCGCAGCGTGATTGTCTCGGCTATGAATTTGCGGCTGGGAATGTCCCCTTGCTGGCGGAGAACATCGTTCCAATCTTTCCTTGCCGGGACAAGGCGAATGACGGCAATCTCACCGGGAATGGACTGTGCCAGTCGTGTGCAGGCTTCATTTCCAGCGGCGTCGCTGTCAAGGCAGAGGAACACTTTTCGGGTGTCCTTGCGTTCAGAAAGAAAACGGTCAAGGGCTTTGCCAGAAACGCCGCCCAGGGCAAGATAGCTCCTTGTCTGCCAATCCTGCGGATAAAGGCAGATAAAGGACAAAAGGTCTATCGGAGCTTCAAAGACAAAGAGCTGGTTGCTGTTGCCCTCATATCGGAACGGATAGGACTTGTCAGACCCGGTAATATCCTGTCTGAATGTGTCTGCCGTTCCTCGCACATGGGCGTATCTCGGTGTGCCGTTTCGGTCTCTGCCGACAAACACAACATTGTGCCGCTTTGCGTCCTCGTAAATATCCCCGGAAAGAAGAAAAGCCTCAACAAGCGTTTTGTTGAGACCTCGGCTTTCGCAAAGATATTGAATTGCTCTGTCGGCTGTTCTGTTGTGCAAGGGCAAGTGGAACGCTGTGGGCGGTGCTGTGGTGGCTTCGGTCTGCCCCTCGCCGCTTTCGCCGGTCAGGAGCTGGACGGCTTCGGGAAAGGATTTTCCGTAAAACTCCATGACAAAATCAATGGGATAGCCGCCCTTGCTCTGGCTGTGGCGAAACCATTTGTTTCCACGAATAGTCAAGCTGTCATGTTCTTTCCAGCGGTATTCTCGTCCGCTTTTGATAAGCGTCTCTCCCTGTGTACGGAGAAAATCTTCCAGACTGACGGCGTTTGCCCGGTCAATCTGTGCTTGGGTATAATTCATCGGGATAGTTCCTCCTTTTTGTGTCGTGTTTGGGGTCGATTTTGGAGCATTTGTTCCTCTGTGCGCTCGTTAAATCGGGCGGCAGTATCTACACATGACTTGACCTTCCAAAGACGGTGTAAATCGTCTCTGACGGTCTTAAACTCGCCATAGGTGGTTTCGTGCGCCTGTTCCAGCTCGTCATACTCTTCGGTCAGCTTTTTCATATCCACCTTGCCGTCTGGGAACTCCCCGGTCAGCTTTCGTCTGGCGGCGTAGAACTGTATCAGTTCCGCTTCATGCTCTGCTTTGTACTTGGCTCTGGGCTTCTCAAACTTGATTTTCTGCAAGCCGTCATAGACAGGCTTCAAGCTCTGGAAAGCAGCGGAGCTGTCATAGAGCCGCTTAATTGCTTTCATTCGGGCGGTCTGTTCGTCCAGCGTTTTCTTCAAGCTCTCTGTGGCAGCACTGTGTTCGCTGACACGGCTTTCCAAATCTTCAAGGGTGTAAATGCCATTCTTCCGAAGATAATTGAAAGTCTCGTTCATCTCCTTTAGATTGCTGACCTTGCCTTTCTGGGAATACGCCCCGGCGTTGCGGCTGGTGTAATAGGCGTTCAGCAGAGAAACAAGGTCGGGTGCCTGCGGCTTGGCAAGCTCTGCTTTTGCTTCGGCAATCCAATCAAACAGGAGCGTGATTTTCTTCTTGATGTCACGGATAACGGCATTGGTGGCTTTGATCCAGCGGTTGAACTCGCCTTTCTCGGTGCGTATGCCTTTCTTCTCCATTGCCCGGACGGTTGCGCCCTCATGGACGGTGGGAAGAAGCTCCACGCCCTGACGCTCATAGCTCCGGTGGTCGATACGAACATCAATACCTTTTTCCACAAACTTGGCATTGCATAGCTCCGCCCATGCTTCACGCCAATGTTCCAGCGTTTCGGGACTGCCCCAGTCGGTAGTGGGAACGGCGTTGAACACAAACTTTCCGTCTGCGTCTCGGATACGGTTGCCGTCCTCGTCCAGCTCATACACCCGGCGTTGCTTTAGTCCCCATTTGCCGTTCTGCTCGATGGGGCGGATGGGGCAAAGCACATGAAAATGCGGGTTTGGTATGCCGCCGTCCTCCCGGTCTGGCTGGTGTACGGCGAAGTCAACCACCATGCCACGGCTCACAAAGTTCTCCAACAAAAATTGCCTTGCAAGAGCGATGTTTTCCTCAAGGGAAAATTCATTCTGCAAGGCAATGTCAAAGCTGTATGCAAGCTGGGCGTTCTTTCCACGCTCGGCTTTTTCCACGGCGTTCCATAGCGTCTGGCGGTCTGCGTATTCGGGCGGTGCATGGGACGGCAGGAGAATATCGGAGCAGATCACGCCGCCCTTTCGGGTGTAGTCGCTGTATTCGCCGTAATACTCGCTATACAATCGCTCCCCGGCTCGGTAGGCGGCAGAAGCAATAGCGGACTGTCCTGCGCTTCGCTTAGTCTGCGTGACGCTTAAATGAAATAGTGCCATCGGCTTTCAACTCCTTTTCTCTGTTTGCTTGGCTGATATGGGTAATCGCCATGTGACGGACGGCTCGCTGGACTTCGGACAGGGAAAAGATGTGTTCCATCAGCTCTGTCATTTCGGTGCGTGTGAGATCTTTGACCTCCGGGGCAAGGCTCTCAATCGTGCCGCCCAGATTGCAAAGGCGGTGGGTGCGTTTCTTTCGCTCGCCCTGTTCCAGAAACTTCTTTCGGTTCTCCAGACGCTCCAGCTTGTGCTGTTCCTGTGCAAGCTGCGTCTCGGCTCGTTCCTTTTCGGCTCGGAGATGTTCAAGGGTTTTCAGTTTTGCCATTTTTTCGTGACCTCCTTTTTTGATTTTGGGGATAAAAAAAGACCGCCGACTTTTCGCATAGTGCGACCAGTCAACGGTCTGATTTTCCGTATTTACTTGTTAATCTGGGTATGAGAAATTGAAAATTATTTAATTCTCTGTGT
>OGFC01001679.1_pt1 | contig 11926 bp, 9 predicted proteins | sample 1570841 | NCBI WGS metagenome assembly OGFC01 (sample SAMEA2582137, study PRJEB24529) | metagenome | biome: Human gut stool | place: China | collected 2011 | reverse complement strand
ATTATACTAAATCAGAGTCTCTATTTAACTTGTACACTTTTTATTCTAGGCCCAGATACCTCAGATGGAAAACCAAACATGATTGTTGTTCATGAGACGGCCGATGATGCAACGATTTGGGAAGAAATTAATTACGAGAAGAATACTTATGAGGATGCCTTTGTTCATGCCTTTATAGATGGAAATAATATTATTGTTATTTTAAACACTAATCACGAAGCATGGGGGGCTGGATATCCAGCAAATGGACGAGCCGTTCAATTTGAACAAATTGAGGTTACCGGAGCAAGTAACTTTACGAAGGAAATTTCAAATGCGGCATACTTTACAGCCTATATGATGAAAAAGTATGGGCTAATTCCGTCACTGGCCCAGTCGAATGGGACGGGAACATTATGGTCGCACCATAATGTATCGCAATATTTGGGCGGTACTGACCATACCGATCCCGATGGTTACTGGTACAATCGAGCAAGCACGTATTTTGGAACGACATACACTATGTCGAATTTCTGTCAGTTGGTAAGCCTTTACTACAACACGCTATAGAACCTCCCTGTAACGTAACGAAAATCGAAACTTTCCGTCGACTGATTGCCAATTAAGCAATTGGTTGGCGGTTTTTTAGTTGCAAAGATTTCTTACAATGTTGCAAAAAGGTGACAAACGTTATTCTTAGTTAACAGATCATCAAATATTGTAGAAAGATGAACTTTTTATGATATGGTATTAAACGTAAACTTTTAAATTAAACATAATTAACTAAAAACCAAAAACTACGGAAGGATTTAGGTTGATGAAAAGTAAAAAGCACTACAAGTTATACAAGAGCGGGAAGCAGTGGAAGACGCTAGCGATTACCGCTGCAGTTGCCATCGCCGGGGTTGTCTCTTTTGATAACGCAACGGCAAATGCGGATGTTGCTTCATCTGCCATTGCTACTACGGAAGTTTCACAAACGACTAACGATTCCTCAGCGGTACAAAGTGATGCCACGAGTGCAACGGTTGTGGTTGCTTCAATTAACAGTACGGAAGTTTCCAGCACTGCATCCGCAGCTAGTTCTGAAACGGTTGTTGCTCCGGTCTCAGCTGAATCCGTTAGTGTTAGTGCAGTTGCCTCATCTGCAACTAGTTCAGCGTCTAGTGTGACCCAGAGTACCGCAGCTGTGGCAACCGAAGCTAGCTCGGCGATTAGTGCCACGTCTGCTGTGTCGTCATCTGTTGCAACTACGACTAGTGAAGCAACTGTAAGTGCAACTAGCTCTATGAATGACAGTAACTTGTCAGATGCAACCTCTACTCAGGATAGTGCAGCTTCTTCAGCAGCCGAGATCCGTGCCGTTGCTGCAGCCGTTAGCTCTACTAAAAATGGCTGGGTAAATGAAAACGGAACGTACACTTACTACACTAATGGTAAGGTAGCTAGTGGTGAAAGTTACTCGTACTTGCCGACGATTAACGGAACGGGTCACAATTGGTATTTGGTTAAGGATGGTGTTGTCCAATCAGGTGTCCAACAATGGTACGGAAGCTACTACTACTTCAACCCGACAAACTACCTGAAATTAGATCACCAAGATTACGTTCAGTCCCAATGGGGGAGTTGGTACATGGTCGGCAGTGATGGAATCGTTAAATCCGGTGTTCAAAAGTGGTATGGCAAGTACTATTACTTTGATCCAACTACTTACTTGAAGTTAGATCACCAAGACTACGTACGGTCTCAGTGGGGAGATTGGTACATGGTCGGCAGTGATGGGATTGTTCAATCCGGTGTTCAAAAGTGGTATGGTAAGTACTATTACTTTGACCCAACGACTTACTTAAAGTTAGATCACCAAGATTACGTACGCTCTCAGTGGGGAGATTGGTACATGGTTGGTAGTGACGGGTTTGTTCAGTCCGGGCTTGTTAGTTGGAAGGGATCAACTTATTACTTTGATTCTTCAACTTACTTGAAGGTAACTAACAAGACATTTACTGTGGGAAACACAACCTATAAAGCAGACGGTAATGGTTTTGTTACGGTAGTCAATGACTTTAACGCTAAGGTTAACAAGGCCTTAGGCGAAATCGGAGTACCATACGTTTGGGGTGGTAACTCTCCTTCCGTTGGGTTTGACTGCTCTGGGTTAGTTCAATGGGCTTACGGCCTGAGTTCTAGTTACCGGACGACTTACCAACAACAAACGCTTGGGACGCACGTTTACTCCAACGTTTCTAGTGCTCCAAAGGGTGCCTTGCTGTTCTTCGGTAGTGATTCCACTCCGTACCACGTGGCCATCTCATTAGGTGACGGTTCTTACGTTCACGCCCCAACGGTCGGTGAAAACGTCAAGATTGGTTACCAAAACTACTTCACGCCTAGCTACTACATCGTCTTAAGCTAGTTGATATAAGGAGGAGCCTTAGGGATATCCTGGGGCTTTTTCAAAATATTAGGGAATTGTGAAGTTATGACTAATCATCGAACAAAGACTTTGTTATAATGTGATTAAGAATCAGAGTTCGAGATATTGAGAGGAAAAAATTATGAAAGCTAACAAGCTATTAACTTCAATTATTGCTGGGGCGATGCTTCTTTCATTAGCGGCCTGCAGCAGTAATAAATCTGCGAGTGGGAGTGATACTACGGACAGCGTAAGCGCAAGTAGTAAGGCGGCCTCAAAGAAGAGCTCCACGACGAAGAAGCAACAAGTAAAGACGGTTTCTGATGATTCCAGTTCTTCATCGAGTAAATCTTCCAGTTCAGCAACCGCTGCTAACTCATCAACGTCTTCGTCAAGTGCTTCCCGGGGAGCGGCAGCCGCAACCGCCTCGAATTCTAGCTCTTCTAACGGAAGTAGCTCTTCATCAAGTGCCTCAACGGCTACTTTAACTCAGACCCAAGCCTTGGATCTTTTAAAGGAACGTCTCGGAGCTAACTTGAACAATGCCGGGACGTCAGGTCAATCAATGCCAGTTCAACCATCAGCTACCGATGTTGATTCCTTTACCGCTACGCAAACGGGAACGAACAGCTGGCAATTCACTGGAACGGTAAACGGTAAGACTTACACTTACAATGTTTCACCAACTTCCATTACTGAGAACTAGTCAAAGTTCATTGTTAGATAGTGTATAATGAAAACCGGTGCTGCTAAGCGGTGCCGGTTTTTCATTATTTAAATTTAAGAGGATTAAAAATGCCAAAGTTATCAATTGTCGTTCCCTGTTATAACGAACAGGAAGCCCTCCCGCTCTTTTACCCGGCAGTAGAAGAGGTGGTCCAAAGAATAGATGGTTTAAAAACGGAATATTGGTTAGTAGATGATGGTTCTGCAGACCAAACGTTAGCGGAAATGCGAAAGTTGCATTCGATTGATCCTGAACGGGTACATTACCTAACCTTTTCCCGGAACTTTGGGAAGGAGAGTGCCCTCTATGCTGGTCTGGAAGCAGCTACCGGTGATTACGTGGTGGTAATGGATGCGGACTTGCAAGATCCGCCGTCCTTTCTTCCCCAAATGTATTCCATCCTCCAGGAAGGTGAATACGATTGTGTAGGGACCCGGCGGACCGACCGGAAGGGAGAAGCCAAGATAAAATCCTTCCTCAGTGACCAATTTTATAAAGTTATTAACCGTGTATCGCAAACCAATATCGTTCCAGGAGCTCGTGACTTTCGGATGATGACCCGCCAAATGGTCGATGCCATTCTTTCAATGAAGGAATACAGCCGTTTTTCCAAGGGAATTTTCTCCTGGGTCGGTTTTAAAACCAAGTATTTAGAGTACAAAAACGTTGAGCGGGTGGCCGGAACCACTGATTGGTCAACTTGGAAACTATTTAAGTATGCAATGGACGGAATTGCCGACTTCTCACAGGCACCATTATCATTAGCAGTTTGGCTAGGAACGACCTCCTTTATTATTTCAATCATTGGGTTGATTTTTGTGGTGATCCGCCGACTGATAGAACCAACGAGTAGTGCCTTTGGCTGGGCCTCGATGGTTTGCATCATTCTTTTACTAGGGGGACTACAGCTGCTCTGCATTGGGATTGTCGGGAAATACATCGGTCGTATCTACATGCAAGTTAAGAACAGACCGATTTACATCATTAAGGAAAAGAAATAATGCCAAAAAGTTATCAAAAAGCGCTCTTTTGGTCGTTTGAATTACTGATTATTGCGAGTTTAATCTGGGTCTGCACCCAGATTAACTTTGTCTTTACCCCTTTGCTGGTCTTCGTTTCCGTGGTAATCACCCCGCTGATCATCTCGCTCTTTTTGTACTACATGTTAAACCCACTCTTTCGCTTATTAATGAAGATCAAGGTTTACAAATGGCACATGAAACGGGGGATTGCGAGCTTGGTGGTGGTGATCGGGCTCGTCTTGATTGTGGCTGGTGGGATTTCGGCGTTAATTCCATCGGTGCTCAATGAGTTAAACCAAGTAATTCATTGGCTCCCCCGGGCTGCCAAGGAGATCCAAAAAATGATTCAAGAGATCTCGGAACACCCGTGGGTGCGAAAACTCCACTTATCTACTTACTACGGTCAAATTAACGATCAAGTTTCTAAGTATGTTCGCCAGATTGTCACTGGTTTAACCTCAAGTGCGGGAACAATTATTGGGACGATTACGAGTACGGTTATTGTGGCCATCACCGTCCCTGTAATGCTTTTTTACATGTTTAAGGATGGTAACCGACTAGTACCGAGCGTGCAAAAGCTCTTTCCGGAAAGTAGTCAGGATGAGGTTGGTGAACTGTTACGAAAGATGAGTAAGACCCTTTCATCCTACATTTCAGGGCAAGCCATTGAGTGTCTGTTCGTGGCGATTGCAACTTCGATCGGCTATCTGATCATTGGCCAGCCCTTAGCCGTGGTTCTCGGTGTGGTGGCGGGAATCGCCAACATGATCCCGTATGTAGGGCCCTATATCGGAATTACACCGTCCTTAATGGTTTCGATTGCGGTGGCGCCAGAAAAGATTATTTGGGTGATTGTAGTGGTTGTGATCGTTCAACAAATTGACGGTAACATTATCTACCCGAATATCATTGGCAAAACCCTGCAGATCCACCCATTAACGATCATAATGCTCTTATTAGCTGCGGGGAATATCGCTGGGATTCCAGGGATGATCCTTTGTATTCCGTGCTATGCAGTTGTTAAGACGGTGGTAACTTACTTAATAAGTATTTACAATCTGAGGAAACGAGGAGAAACTAACGGCTAGTTAGACATAACATTGTTATAATCTAGGGTATTCATGGGGAAGATTTAGCGTAGTGGGTAAATCTTAATTATGATGGAGGGGCATGGGTATGTTAAAGACATTAACAATTGTCGTACCGTGCTATAACGAAGAAGAAGTGCTCCCGGAAACAGTTAAAGAAATTGGTACAATTATCGAAGATTTGATTGCTCAAGCAAAGATTAGCACTAAGAGTAAGATCCTCTTTGTTAATGACGGGAGTAAGGATCGCACCTGGGAGTTAATCTCTGAGTATAGCGAGAAGTACTCCTACGTTTCGGGGATTAAGTTTACCCGTAACTATGGTCACCAAAACGCCTTATTAGCCGGAATGACGGTAGCAGTTAAGTATTCGGATATGATCATCACCATCGATGCGGACCTCCAAGACGACGTCAACGCCATTTACCAGATGGTTGATAAGTACTTAGAAGGAATTGATGTGGTTTACGGGGTTCGTAATAGCCGGGAGACGGATTCCTTCTTTAAACGGCGGACAGCGCTAGCCTATTATGGGCTAATGAAACGCTTGGGTGTGAATCTCGTTCCAGATTCCGCCGACTACCGCTTGCTCAGTAAGCGGGCAACGGAAGCCCTGCTTCAATACAAAGAGCGCAACTTGTTTTTACGGGGGATGGTTCCGTTAGTGGGGTATCCTTCGGCTAAGGTGTACTATCCCCGTAAGGAGCGCTTTGCCGGTAAATCGAAGTACCCACTCGGGAAGATGTTACACTTTGCTTTTGATGGGATTTCTTCCTTTTCAATTGCCCCGATTCAATTAATTTTGATCTTAGGGATCTTGACCACTTCGATTAGCATCATCATGATGATCTATGTTTTAGTAGAAAAAATATTAGGTCATGCTCTAACCGGTTGGGCATCCTTGATGATCTCAATCTGGTTGCTTGGTGGAATTCAGCTAATTTCAGTCAGTGTAATCGGTGAGTACGTAGGGAAGATCTTTACCGAAGTTAAGCATCGGCCACGCTTTAATATCGAAACGGAAGACTACACTGAAAAAATGGTCAAGGATAAAAACGGTTACTAATAATAAAGCCCTAGGGTCCGCGTGACAACGGATGCTAGGGCTTTAAATTAGGGTGAATCTAGCTAGCTGAGATGTGATAAAATTTAAAGGATAGTGTGTAGAACGCCATCGCTTAAAGCGAGTGGCAGAAACGCGACCAGTTGTGGGTTTTAAAACTAAATTGGCTCTGACCGAATGATAACTGGAGCACCATAACAGAGAACGAAAGGAATTCAAGATTGGCAACTAAACAACAATTAGAAGATGCAGTAAGTAAGCGCCGGACCTTTGCGATCATTTCGCACCCCGACGCCGGGAAGACGACGATTACGGAACAGCTCCTCCTCTTTGGGGGCGTCGTTCGGGAAGCCGGAACGGTTAAGGGGCGGGGAAGCTCGAACTTCGCCAAGTCCGACTGGATGGAAATCGAACAAAAGCGGGGGATCTCCGTTACCTCTTCCGTGATGCAATTTGATTACGATGGCAAGCGAATCAACATTTTGGATACCCCGGGGCACGAAGATTTCTCTGAAGATACCTACCGGACTTTAATGGCGGTTGACTCAGCGGTCATGGTGATTGACGGGGCCAAGGGGATCGAACCCCAGACCCGCAAGCTCTTCCAAATTTGTAAGATGCGGGGGATTCCGATTTTTACTTTCATCAATAAGTACGACCGGGACGCGCGGGAACCACTCGATTTGATGAATGAGATCGAAGAAACCCTCGGGATTGAAACTTACCCGATGGACTGGCCAATCGGAATGGGCCGTCAGTTCATGGGGGTTTACGATCGCCATAACCACCGGGTGGCCTTAACTCACCCGGCCGATGAAAGCAAGCCGTACTTACCGTTAGATGAAAACGGGGAAGTGATCGGGGAGAACCCGTTGGCTGGCGAAGGGGAATGGGAAGACGCCTTGGAAGGGATGGAATTGATCTCTGAAGCCGGCAGTGAATTCTCAGCAGAAAAGGTGGCGGCCGGGGATCAAACCCCAGTCTTCTTTGGTTCAGCCCTAACTAACTTCGGGGTCAAGACCTTCTTGGAAACCTACCTGAAGTACGCCCCGGCACCGAGTGCGCACAAGACGGAAGAAGGGAAGGCGATTGACCCGCTCTCCCCGGAATTCTCCGGTTTCGTCTTTAAGATTCAAGCCAACATGAACCCGAAGCACCGGGACCGGATTGCCTTTGTCCGGGTTTGCTCAGGTGAATTTGACCGCGGGATGGACGTTACCCTGGAACGGACGAAGAAGCCACTCCGGCTGTCGAACGTGACTGAATTCATGGCTAACACCCGGGAAAACGTGGAAAAGGCCGTTGCCGGTGATATTATTGGCCTTTACGACACCGGGAACTTCCAAATTGGGGATTCCATTTACACTGGTAAGGAAGACATTAAGTTTGAAAAGTTGCCGCAGTTTACGCCGGAACTCTTTGTTCGGGTCTCGGCCAAGAACGTGATGAAGCAAAAGTCCTTCCACAAGGGGATCAATCAGTTGGTCCAAGAAGGGGCAGTCCAGCTTTACCAAAATTACAACACCAACGATTACATTTTAGGGGCCGTGGGACAGCTACAATTTGAAGTCTTTAAGTTCCGGATGCAAAACGAATACAATTCCGAAGTCATCATGGAACCAATGGGCAAGAAGACGGCCCGCTGGATCAACCCGGACCAATTGGACCCGAAGATGTCATCTTCTCGCAACATCTTGGTCAAGGACATGCAGGGCGAACCGCTCTTCTTGTTTGAAAATCAATTTGCGGAAAACTGGTTTAAGCAAAAGTACCCGGATGTTGAATTAACGTCGAAGCTATAGGCGAAAGGAACGCAAACGTGGAAAATTACATCATTTCATTGAAGGACCCCTCTGGTAACGTTGGGGGCCCGAAGGCAAATATGGATAACATCAAGTTCTTAAAGAAACAGATGGGCTTTAAGGAATTATGGCTTGATTATGGTTGGAAGGACGGCTTCTGGTGGCACCACAACTTGTGGGACTGGATCAACACCCGCATTCACAAGTATCAACTATCCCGCTCCGTATTACCAAAGTTCTTCAAGGAACACCCGGACATTGACAATGTGGTGATTCAATACCCGCTCTACTCCAATAAGCTGATCAAACAAATTACAGACAGTGTGCACCAAAATAGTCACGCTAAGCTATACTTCATCATCCACGATGCTGAAATGATTCGCTTGTATGCGGATGAACCAAAGCGAGCCCAAGGGGAATTAGATTCCTTTAACCTTTCGGATGGGATCATCGGCCACAATGCTAAGATGAATAAATTCCTGAAGGAACAAGGGGTGAAGGTCCCGCTAGTTGACCTGGGGATCTTTGATTACGATAACCCGCAACCACTTCAGGAATACAAGGGCTACGATAAGTCGGTTTGCTACGCGGGGAACTTAATTGACGCAGAATTCCTGCAGGATGTTCACCCAACTAACCGCTTTGACCTCTTTGGACCGAACCCGGCGGAAAGTTACAACGAAGGGTTGAACTACAAGGGACAGTTTTCACCAACGGACTTACCTGCCCACATGGACGAAAACTTTGGCCTGGTTTGGCACGGGACGAGCGTCGACACCTGTGATGGGGTCTTTGGTCGTTACCTGAAGTGGAATAACCCGCACAAGACGTCTCTTTACCTTAGTTCGGGACTGCCGGTCATTATTTGGGACCAGGCCGCTCTGGCTGATTTTGTGCTTGAAAACGGGGTTGGGATTACGATTAGTAGCCTTAATGACTTAAACGATAAGTTAGACGCCCTGACCGAAGAAGAGTACCGTCAGATGCACGATAACGTTCAAAAGGTTGCTAACCAAATGCGGACCGGGTACTACATTACCCACGCAATGGAAAAAATGATCAATAACTAGTTAATTAGGAGCGAATGATGAATAAGATATGCGCCATTGTGGTTACTTATAACCGCAAGATTCTGTTAAAGCAATCACTACAAGCCTTACTAGACCAAACCGTCACTGACTTTGACATTCTGGTGGTGGATAACGCCAGCACGGATAACACCCGGGAATACATTGATGACCTCTTACAAGAAGAGCGAATTGATTACGTCAACACGGGAGCTAACCTTGGTGGGTCAGGGGGCTTTAACCACGGTTTAAAGGTTGCTTGCAAGCGGGGCTACCAGTACGTCTGGATGATGGATGACGATACCATGCCGACCCCAACTGCCCTAGAAAAGATTTTAGAGGCTGACAAGATCTTGGGTGGTAACTACGGGTACTTAGCTAGCGAGGTACTCTTTACTGATGGTCAACCGTGCAAGATGAACGGCCAAAAGGTACTCAAGAAGTGGTTTGACGAATCCCAATACTTAAAGAACGGGATTTTACGGACAACGCGGGCGACCTTTGTTTCCTTCTTCGTGCGGACCGCAGTAGTGGAAAAGGTGGGGCTTTCCTACAAGGAATTCTTCATTTGGGGTGATGATATGGAGTACTCCAACCGGATTTCCAAGCAGTTCCCGTGTTACATGGTGGCGCAAAGTATTGTTGTTCACCACACTAAGAACAATGATGGTTCAAGTATCGCTAAGGACGATGGCTCCCGGCTATGGCAATACAAGTTTGCTTACCGGAACGAATGTGTAATTGCACGCGATGATGGTTTATATGGGCGTTGCTACCAATTTGCCAAGGTGAACTGGAACATTCTAAAGGTTATTGGTTCGCACAAACCACTAAAGCTCAAGAAAATTTGGATTCTGATCTCCGCTTCAATTCGGGGGATCTTCTTCCGGCCGAAGATTGAATACATTAAGCTTGATTCGGATAAATAAAAGATATAAAGGGGGGCACCTTATTTTAGTAGGTGAACAGGAATAATGAAGAAAATAGAAAAGTACAAATACAGATCAGACCTCGTTGCCATATTTATATTTTTGGTTGTTACGTTTACTATGACGTACCCATTATGGCATTCCCACCAATTATTTATTGCTAACGACTGGTCCTTTCACGTATCTCGGGTCGAAGAAATTTATGATAATTTGAAGGATGGGCATTTATTTACTTACATTGCAACCCATACTTTTCAAAAAACAGGGGTCGCAAATTTTCTTTTTTATCCAACCATTTTCCTTTATCCTTGGGCATTGCTCCGCTTTATATTTAGTCCGGTAACTGCTTTTTATGGCTGGTACGCACTGATCAATTTTTGTACCTTAGTGATTGCTTATCTTTGTGCTAAAAAAGTGTCAAATAGCAGTATCAAGGCGATTTTAGCGTCGCTCCTATACACTTTAATGCCTTACCATATGTTTGTCGGTACTGGTGTGTTTGGTGAATTCGTTGCAATGACCTTTATCCCGATGGTTATTTTAGGAGGATATGAATTATTTTTTGCTGATGATCACCGGTGGCAACTGTTAGCAATTGGGTTAGCATTGGTAAGTTATTGTCATATTTTAAGTACACTATTATGTATAGAAATCTTATCAATTCTATTTATCATTTCACTCTTTGCCAAAAAATGGTCTAATATTGATCGAATAAAAGCACTTTTGAAGAGTGTAGTACTGACTATATCCTTAGTTGCTATGATGGTAGGTCCATTTGTGTCTGACTATATTGGACAAAAGATCTCCTCAACAGATTCAGAGATTAACTTTAATATGATCTTAAAGTTAAAGGACTTTATTTTCAGCTCTTTTAGTGGTAGTTATGGTCAAAACCTGGGCTTCGTGCTAGTAATTGCATTACTTACCGGATATATTTACTTTAACAATCGTTTCGTAATTACGGTCTGGTTATTAGGGAGTACATTGGCTCTCGTTACAACTGATTTTTTCCCTTGGGAAAAGCTTCAAAATATAGTTCCAGCTTTAGGGGTTATTCAGTTTCCTTACCGTTACTTAAGCTATGCGGGACTGTTTTTGGCCCTAATTGCTTCTGAGGCAATAGGTAGCTCAATACTGAAATTAGAAAAAAGAAAACAATTAGTTGCAATGGTTGCTGTTCTAGTTGTTGCAGCGGTTTATCCTTTGTCAGTTTTGCATACGAGGGATTGGCGAACGGACAGTAGCTTGGATACGATATCCGTTAAGGTTCAACAATCAGGTCCTCAAGGAACACCAGTTGCTTACAAGGTTAACAATCAAACTTACAGTGAGATTTTTTCACATGGTGTTCTGTACGGTGAAGCAGACTACTTCCCTAAACAATCATGGGGAGGAAATTCGGCAGCTTACTACGGCATTGTTATCAATAACCCCAAGTTACGCTCGATTATTGATAGTTACGCATATATTGACGGTCAAAAGACTAAAATTAGTAAGAAGTCAGGCCCCAATAAACTTGAGATGAGTCTCAATGATGTAAAGGGAAAGAAGATTAACCTACCAGTGGTTGCGTACCGGAACACATACTTACAGGTGAATGGTAAGAATGTTAACTACCAAAAGAGTAGCCGTGGAACGGTTCAATTTACGTCTCAAAGTAAAAAGGTCAATATTGTAGTTGGCTTTAAGCCTTCTATAATTATGATTATCGGTTATATTGTTTCATCGCTCGGTTGGCTGTTTGTGTTGTTAATGCTAATTCGAAGTTTACGTTCTAAGATTAAGGTCAAGTCCAAAATGTTGGTGTAAATTAAATTCCGCGAATTTATCATTTCA
>OGFC01001678.1_pt1 | contig 11949 bp, 9 predicted proteins | sample 1570841 | NCBI WGS metagenome assembly OGFC01 (sample SAMEA2582137, study PRJEB24529) | metagenome | biome: Human gut stool | place: China | collected 2011 | reverse complement strand
GGCGTGAAGCTCGACAAAAAGCTCGCCGAAATCGCCAAGCGCGGCAAGGACGCCGGGCTGTCGCTCTCCGAGCTGACCGCCGTCACCACCCGCTACGCGGAGGCCGCCAACGCCGACAACATCCGCAAGCAGTCGGAAGCTCTTGACGATGTGGCGCTGTCCGTCGCCCGCCTGTCAGGGGACTGGCGGACCGTCAACAAGATGGAGCTGGACAGGGAGGCGGACAACCTTACCCGCAAGCTGCTTTCCCTCGGCGTGGCGCAAGGAACTGTCACCGCCAAGGTCAACGAATACAGAGCCGCCAAGGAAAAGGAATCGCAGATCAAGGACGCGCAGGCCGCTTCCGAGTTTTACCGGGACCTGTACAAGCAGGCCGGACAGTTTGGGCTGGCGCAGACATACAACAACAAGCTGCTGGAATCGCAGGCCGACAATCTCCGCAAGAACGTCGGCATTTCCGAAGAATACATCCAGCAGTGGCTGAAGCTGCAACAGCTGGAATCCTCCCGCAGCTGGAACGACGGCATCGCGCGGGCGTCACTGTCCTACGTCTCCACGGCGACGGACGCCGCCGGCCAGATGGAAAACCTGTTCACCAACGCCTTCCAGACCATCGGCAACGTGGGCGGCTTGGCGCTGGAACAGGTCTTCAATGAGGGGCGTTTTGCGGCGGATGAGTTCTTCGCCAACCTGACCCGCCAGCTTGCCGTACAGTCCGCCAACGCGGCGACCAACCAGCTCATCGGCGGCATCCTCGGCCTGCTGACCAATTCCCTGTCCGGGATGTTCAGCGGCGGAAGCTTCTATTCCGGCAAAGGAACGGGGTTCGCCGGATACGACGCCGCGCTCGGGCAGCACGTCGCCAACGTGCCGATCCACCATTCGGGCGGCATCGTGGGCATGGGCGGCGTCGCTACCCGTACCGTGCCGCTGTCCCTCTTCGCCAATGCCCCGCGCTACCACGAGGGCGGGCTGCTCCGCCCGGACGAACGCCCGGCAATCTTGCAGACGGGTGAACGGGTGCTGTCGCGCTCGGACAACGCGAACATGGGCGCGAAGCTCGACGTCATCGCGGACAAAATCGAGGCGCTGGCTTCGGCCATCCAAAACAGCACGGGCGGCGGTTCTCCGAACATCGTCATCGTCGACGACAACAGCAAGATCGAGAAGTACATGCGCAGCCCCGAAGGGGCGCGGACCTTCCTTTTCCAGATGAACCAGAACCGCGCCGCCGTCAAGAACGTGGCGCAGGGAGGGCGTGCCTGATGGCATTCAGCGGCAAGCTGACGGCGGCCAACCACGCGGATGTGCTCGCCAAAATAAAGGCTTTCATCACCGGCGATCCCGCCGTGCCGGGCCGCGACTGGACCGTCGCGCGCCACGACGCCCTCGAATGGGGCCCGGCCACGGTCTTTCGGAATACAAGCCTTTCAGAGACCGAAGAGGTCTATGTCGGGCTTTGCGCCGCCACGTATACCGACGGCGTGAAAGGCGGCCTCGTATGCAAGGTCTACAAGGCGTTCGATGCCGCCCCACGCGCAGACGGCGGTACGGATTTTCTTGATACGCGCTACGGCAACGGAACGGGACAAAACGGCACGCACAGCTTTTTGCCCTGCTGGAACGCCGCCATGAACGTCTGGATCTGGAGCAACAAGGCGCGCGTCGTGATCGTGGCTGAGTGCAACGGGGTATACGCCAACGCCTATCTGGGGCAACTCCGGCGTTTTTCGCTGCCGAGCGAGAACCCGTGGCCTTTGGCCTGCCTGACGGACGGCTACACGAGCCTGTGGCAATACACGACATGGCACGACGCCATCACGAGCACGGGCTCGCGCGATGCGGATCTGCACAGGCGGAATCTGGCATTCGTACGGCGGGGCTCTTTCCCCTTGGCAACGACCTTTTCTTATTATCACGCCTGTCATCAGATTTGCAGGCCGGACGGCGTATGGACTTCGCACTTCGCCATTTGCCCCACGACCAGCCTGCTGGGCTCGTCGAGCGGCTATGAGACGGACATGAAGATAGACACGCAGGGGACGGGGATCGTGTTCCCGGAAGGGACGCCGCGCCTGCTCCTGCCCATGTACGTCATCCAGCTTGAGAACACGGGCGACTACACCGGGGCGTCGGCCATAGGCGAGATGTACGGGGTGCGCTGGGCTCCCGACTCGCTGGCCGGCATTGAAAGCGACGTGGACGGCTACATCCTCTTCCCCGACGTCAACCGGGTGGAGTGGCATAGCTTTATGGCCATAGGAGATGAATGATGGCGCAGCCCTGCAAGGTTTTCAGCTACACGAACGTAGGGACGGAGAAAGGCGTGCTCGCCAACATCGCCAGTGCCGCCCAGGCCGGGGGGTGGACGGTGGACAAAAACGCCGTGGACGCCGACGGCGAACTGTATCTGCACAGTGCGGGCGGCGGGAACCGGCGGCTCTTTTTTTCGCTGCGGCTCTTGCAGGCGCACGACAACGCGGAGCGCTTTCTGCTGGCCGTGCACGGCAATACGGGGTTCGACGCTTCCGCGGCATGGGACGCGCAGCCGGGCCGGTTCACCGAAAGGCTGGCGCACGGCTATTGCTCGCGGACGACCGGGAAACCCATCTGGCTCAGGACTCCGGGGAAATACAGCATCACGTCCACGGGCTGGTGGATCCTGCCGCCGGTCGCCGAACAGATCGTGCTGGTCTGCCCGACATTCGTCATGACGGCGATGCGGATGGTCTACACGTTTTCCGACGGGGCCAATACGCCGTATTCGGGCTGGGTGCCTCTGATGTTCGGAGCGGCGGACGGCTTCGATGCCGAGACGGAACTCAACATGGTGCTGTGGTCGGCGTGGAGCGCGAACAGCGCGATGGGGCTCATGCTTTCCGCGCTGTACGTGGCCCAGCGGGACGTCAACAACGAGTATTATTTTTGCAACAACAACTACGGCAACGTGGGGCTGCTCTGGAAGGGGGCCAATGCCGAGAAATTCCCGCCCGAGGGGACCTACGGCTACAGGACGAGCCCGCTTGCGTCCAGCGTGGTCCGCACCAGCGTCACCGTGCGCAATGTCATCGGGCGGGTGAACACAGACTACTGCCTGACAGGGACCGTCAACGCGGGCGGGAAAACCATAAACTATACGCATAAGGGCGGGGTCTGCGCATCGGTCCCCCAGTACAACGCGGCGCTCCTCCAGAACAGCGGGACGCTCCGGCACATGCTGATCAAACCGCTGCTGTATGTCTGCAACGGCGCGGACGTGCGCCTCGCGGGCGAGCTCCCGTATTGGGCGGTCAACCTGCATGGGCTCAAGCCCAAGGATCGCATCAGCATCGGGAGCCGGGTGTTCATGGTCCTGCCAGACATCTCGGACTCGGATGAGATCGGCCTCGCCGTTGAGGTGGAGGCATGATTTTCGAGGTGCTGTGGCCGCGCGCGGGCGGCGTCCCGGAGTGCTCGTACAGCGTCCCCGGCACGTCGGGCGCGTGGATCGGCGACGCCCCGCACCGGGGGGACGAAGTGCGGCATGAGGCCACGCCGCTCCCCCGGCCCTCGGGGCACCGCATGGCCGAGAGCGTTGCGGACCTCATTTACGGGCAGATCCATCTGTATCCCTCGGAAGTCCATCTGGGGCTGCTCTCGGGGATGGAGGCGCTCGACGTGGTGCTCTGGAACGCGACGTTCGCCCCCGTGCAGCTCGTCGGCGTCAACAGCGCATCGTCCGCGGGCACGACGCTTTCGGGGTTCCGTCCGGGGGTGCTGCCGCCTACCGGCGCGCTCAAGGGCCTTCTCACCGTGTTGTCTTCCGGCCCGGCGCAGCAGGATACGACGTATACGTTCGTTACCGGCATCGGGGAGCGGAGCCTGACGATCACGGCGTCGCGCGTGCTTCTGTTTCCGTTCTGGCCCGATTGGTCGGATGGTTTGGAGATCGATTATGCGTTCGACACCGTGCTGACGCGGGGTGAGAACGGCGACGAGCAGCGCCGCCCGTTGGCGAAGCGCCCCCTGCGGACGCTCCGTGCCACGATCTGGGGCGACGGCGTGAACGGGCAGCGGCTCCACCACCTTGTCCAGCACGGGAAAGATCGCGTGTTCGGCGTCCCTTTGTGGCAGGAGGCGCTGGACGTGACGGGGATCGACGCCACCCGGCAGGTGCTCATGCTTGGGAGGGATTTCAGCGACTGCTGGAATCTGACGCGGCTGTGCGATTTGATCATGCTGCATGAGCGCCGGAGCGGTACATTCATGGCTTGCTCCCTGCTTTCAAGGGACCCGGCGGGCCGGACGCTTTCCGTGACCGCGCCGGTTTCCGATGTGTTTGCGGGTGGCGCCACGCGGCTGGTCCCGCTGTTTACGGGTATCCTGACGAGCGCGGAGCCTGCCGTGGTTTCCGACGGGATGGAAACGTGGTCGGTTGAATTCCGGGAACTGGCGGGCGCGCAGCCTGCGCTGGGGGCGTTGCCCAACGCTCCTTCCGGGACGGGCGCATACCTCTGGCCGCACCGTCCCGACTGGTCGGGCGACGGCGTCGGCGGCACGTCGTCCCTGTTGCGTACGTTGCGTACCGTGCGCGGCGGCGTGATGGAACTGGGCGTCCGGAGGGATGTGGCCCCGTCGACGCATCGCCAGAAGTACCTGTTGCGGGAGCCGGAACTCGCCGACCTGCTGGATCGGGCCACAGCCCTGCGGGGGCGGTGGAAAGCGCTGCTGGTGCGCGATCCGCGTCAATATTTCACGCTGACCCGCGGGTCCACGGCGGACAAGGCGATCCTGTACGTGCGGGACAACGGCGCGAAGGACGGTTTCATCCCCAACCAGCGGCTGTGGATCGCCTTGCCGGGCGGGGATATCCTGCTCCGCCGTCTCGTGGCCGTGGAAACCGCGAACGTGGGGGAACTGGCGCTGCATCTCAGTTCCGAACTCGGCGTGACCGTGCCCCCGGCCTCCCGGGTGGGCCGGGACTACTTCGCCCGTTTGGACACGGACTGCGTGGCCATCCGGCACGAATCCGCCGGGGTTTCCCGGTGTGAGTTGTCGTTTTGCACCATACCGGAGGAAAGCTGATGCGCACCGTATTGCCCCAGATTGTGGAACTCTACGAAATCATAGCCGATACCATACATACGCTCACAACCTCGCGGGAGCCCGTCCTGTGGCGCGGCGCGGAGTGGACGCCCGCCGCCATCGAACGCGGCGAACTGCGGGGCAGCGTGGACGGCAAAGCCGCCACAGTGACGCTGACGGCGTGCATGGATACGCTGCTCACCCGGTATCTGGCTTCACTGCCCATCCTGCCGACGCGGGTGAACATTTATGAGCACGAGCCCGAGAGCGGGGATACGGTGCAGGTTTTCGGCGGCGTGGTGCTAGAGGTGATCCCGGGGGCGGACGCCACGCAGGTTTCGGTCAACTGCCTTTCGTCAAGCTGCATCCTCGATGCCATGCTGCCCCGCATGATCTACTCGGGACAGTGCCAGTTCGTGCTGTTCGATTCCGGTTGCGGGCTGGCGGCGCAGTCATGGGGAGTGACGGCGTCCGTGTCCGTGGATGGGTATCTGCTGGCGTCGCCGTCCTTCGCCGCGTACCCGAACGGGTATTTCACGCGCGGGTACGCGGCGGCGGGAGGGGATTTCCGGTTCATCGTCGCGCATGGCGGCGACACGATCACGCTCCAGCTGCCCTTCGATTCCCGGGTGGGCAATGGAGGGACCGTCACGGCATACCCCGGATGCGACGGCTCGCCCGCCACCTGCCGGGACCGTTTCGGCAATTCCGCCCGTTTCGGCGGCTGCGCCTCCATCCCGAGCCGGAACCCCGCCGTCTGGGGATTCAAATAGGAAGCCGAAGGGGGCCCTGCAAAGGAAGGCGCCTCTTTTCCGTTTCCAAAGGAAGGATCGTTATGCACTATTTCGACAACGAGGCCGCGTGGGAAGCCTTCCGCGCAGAGGCGGAGTCATGGCTCGGGACGCCCTACAGGCATTTGCAGCGGTGCAGGGGGCGCGGCGCGGACTGCACGCTGTTCGTCGGGCAGGCGCTGCTGGATGCCGGGCTGCTGACCCGTCTGGAGTACGACTACTATCCCCGTGACTGGCACGAGCATACGCGGGACGAATACGTGCTGGAGGCCAGCCACCGGCATATGCGCGACTACTTGCGTCCGGGGTTGGAGATGGCCTCCCTGCCTGTGGGTACGCCGCTCCTGCGGGGCGACTGGCTGGCGTTTTCCACTACGGAACGCCGCGTGACCAACCATTGCGGTCTGGCCTGGCCCTGCGCCGACGGCGGGTTTCAGATGCTGCACGCCATCAACGACCGGGGCGTATCGTTTACGCCGCTTGGGAACTGGTGGCTGCGGCGCATGACCCGGCACTTCCGCATCGTCATTGCCGAAGCGGAGGTGGCCGCATGGGCGTAGGGCTTATCATCGCCGCCGTGACCATCGGGGCGACCGTGGCGACGACGCTGTTCGCCAAGGGCCCGCGCTCCACGAAGGGGGCGGACATGGCCCCGGCCAATCTCGACGCCTTCCGTCTGACCACGGCTGAGGAAGGTACGGTCATCCCCCGCGTTTTCGGCACCGTCAGGCTGCCGGGAAACCTGCTGTACTACGGCAACCTTTCCAGCGAGCCGGAGTATGAGGAAACGACCGTGGGCGGCAAGGGCGGCAAAAAGAAAAAGCAGAAGGTGCTGCAAGGCTACCACTACCGTATGGACGTGTGGCAGGGCATCGGCATGGGGCCGCTGGAACTTGTCGGCGTATATCAGGACGACCGGCTGCTCACGGAGCAGGGCGGGGCCATCTCGTGCGCCGAACAGGTCTGGAACAACGGCACGGGCGCGTTTTATCCCGCGCAGGCCGGGCCGTACGCCAGCCGCCTCCCGGGAGTGTCCCATATCTGGCTCCGGCAGTTTTATCTGGGCTTCAACGTATCCATGATGCCGACGCTGCATTACGTGGTGCGGTTCTGCGGGGATATCCCGCTGGAACACGCCATCCTGTCCAACGGCGTGAATCCGGCGGCGATCATCCTCCAGCTGCTCCTTGATGCCGGGGCTTCGTGGTCTTCCATCGACAAGCCGAGTTTTTCCGCCGCCGCGTCGTTCTGGGCACAGAAGGGCTATGGCCTGAACATCGTGTTCTCGCGTCAGAAACCCGTACGCGATCATATTATGCAGGTGCTCGGGGCGGTGGGCGGCTGGCTCATCGAGCGGGCTGACGGGACGCTGTCCCTGCGGGCTCCGGATCCGGATGTGGCGCCCTCGGCGATGCTCGGGGAAGGCGACTTTCTGGAAGGTTCCTTTTCCTTCAAGCGGGCGGCGTGGGATACGACGTGGAACGATCTTTCCGGCAAGTTCACCGACGCGGCGCAGGACTATTCCGAGCGTGCCGTGACCGCCAACAACGCGGCCTCCATCCAGCTCCTCGGGCTGCGGCGCAAAAAGAGCGTGGATCTGACCGCCTTCACCGACCGCAGCGCGGCGCAGCGGCGCATTGAGGAACTGCGGGATGTGGAATCCTACCCGGCGGCTTCATTCTCATTCGACGTGTCGCGTGACTATGCCCACATCGAGCAGGGGCAGATCCTCGAGATCACGCACTCGCGTTTCGGCCTTTCCGGGGTACGGGTGCGCGTGCTGGAAGTCGTACGCGGGAACCTGTCCGAGAACCGCATTTCGATTCAGGCCAGGCAGGTTGTGGAGCGGCTGTCCGGAACGTTCGTTCCTCCGGGGGAAACCCTGCCCGATCCGATGGCTCCTCCGACCGTCGTGTACCCGCCGGTCACCGGCATCCCGCCGTGGTCGGCTCCGGACCTCTCGCCGGTTCCCTTGCGGCACGCGCGGCTTTTCGAACTGCCGCGAAACCCGGAAACCGGATCCGAGCCCGTGGTGCTCGTGCTGGCGGCGAGGGAGCTGCTTTCCGAGGAAGGGGTGCTGGTGGAGCGTTCCGCCACGAACGCCGACTACAGCCCCGTTGGGCTGCTTTCGGCTCCGTGGGCGCAATACGGGACCCTTGCCGAGGCGTATCCGGCGAGTACGCTTGCCGTGGACGACACGCAGGGGCTGCTGTACCGGCCCTATAAGGAAGATCCGGCCTTCGGCCCGGTCAGCCGGACGGATCTGTTCGGGGCGCGGCGCATGGCGCTCGTTGGAGACGAATTGATGCTTTTCCAGACGGTCGTGCTTGAGGGCTCCGAGACGACGCGGCTCTCCGGCGTGGTGCGGGGCTACATGAATACGCCCGTCCAGGCGCACGCGTCGGGAGCGGCGATATGGGTATTCCGGAATCCGGGCGAGGGAAACACGGTGCAGGGACTGCCCATAGGCACGCACAACATCAAACTGCGGCCCGTTTCGGGAGACGAGGTGCTCGGCGCGGATCGGGTGGATCGCCTGTCTCTCGCCGTGACCGGAAAGGCGATGGTCCCGTGGCCCGTCGCCGGGCTGCGGGCGGTACGCACGGGGGATTCCGTCGCCGTAAGCTGGAGCCCGGTGGACGTTGCTTTCGGCGGGGCCGGGACGCGCACCGAGAACGAGAACGAGCCGGTGCCCGCCGGATTCTCCGGGGATTTCGTCCTTACGGCGGCGGGTACGGAGCATGTGGTCAACGGCACGTCCATCACCCTTACGCGCTCGGGACGCTTCGCGCTGTCCGTGACGGCGCGGCAGCTCGGGTATGTTTCCCCGGCGGCATACGTCACCGTGGAATCGCAGGACGGGGAATACGTGGCCTGAGCCGGGCATTCCAACGGATAAGAACGCAACGGCATGTTTCCCGTGGCCGGAGTTCCGGCCCATCCGGCCCTGCGGCCATTTGGGGGAGCGGACCGGCGAAACAAGCAAGGAGAAGACGCAATGGCGAGTTTGACCCCGACCGGGCTTGAAACGATCACCTATGGGCAGCAAGGCTGGAATGCCATCGTGACGGCGAACATGCAGCGCCTCAATACATGGCTCGGGAAGCTGCTCCCGTTGATGGACAGCCGGAGCCGTACGGCGGGGGCCGTCCCCGTGTGGAACGCCGTCAACGGCAACTGGGAGCCGTCCAATGCGGTGCAGGCCCTGCAAACGGAACTGGAGGCCCTCAAGTCCCGCGTGGCGGCGCTGGAGGCAGCGGCGGAAGAGCCGCCTTCCGCCTAGAATAAAGGCCGTTCCTGAGAGATCAGGAGCGGCCTTTGCCATATGAGCCGGAAGGTCTCGGAAGGAAAGAGAGGTCCGGCGGGGAGGCTGGTCAGTTCACGCTTTGGCGGAACTATTTTTCAAGGCAGGCTTTCACGGCCCCGAGAGCGGCTTCGAAGTCGACGTCGTGGGTGACTTCCTTGACGATCTGTTCGTAGGCGATGACGCCGTTGGCGCAGATGACGAACACGGCGCGGCTGAGGAGGCGGAGTTCCTTGATGGCGACGCCATAGGCCGTACCAAAGGAAAGGTCGCGGTGGTCGGAGAGGGTTTCGACGGCGTCGACCCCGGCGGCTCCGCACCAGCGGGTCTGGGCGAAGGGCAGGTCGCAGCTGATGGTCAGGATGCGGACGTTGTCGGAAAGCTTGGCGGCTTCGGTGTTGAAACGGCGGGTCTGCATGTCGCAGACGGGCGTGTCGAGGGAAGGAACCACGCTGATGACCAGCACTTTGCCCTTGTAGTCGGCCAGCGTGCGCGGCGTGAGATCATTGGCGAGCACACAGAATTCCGGGGCCGCTTCGCCCACGGAAACGCCTTTGCCGATGAGGGTCAGGGGATTGCCCTGGAAAGTGATGATGCCGGTGCGTTCCTCAATCATGATAAGCCTCCATCCCCCAAAAAACGGGAGCGTAGTGTTGTTCTGTGATGTGGGAAAAACGTTACCGCAAACACGATAGGATGTAAATAGAAATGATTCCTGATTAAGAGAAAATCACGGAACATATCATGCTCCCTTTCTTTTTTGGGGGCGGCGCAACGATGGCGGGTGTTTCATCAACGAGAGTGGGAGCGTCAAAACGGATCTCGAAACCTAAGGTGGCGGATAAGATGAAGCGCGTGGGAAGGAAGGTTCGGGGAGAGGGAGGCGTGTGACTCTTTGAGGAAACGCCACCCTCTCTGGGGATCAGGCATTTTTCCGGCAGGCGGCGGCGAAGCGGGCGGCCCAGTGCGGGACGGCTGGAGCAAAGAGGTGCGTGTACGCCGCGAAAGTGTTGCGGACGAGGAGCCCGTCGCGGCTCTTGAGGTTGTCCGGGCCTTCCGCCGCAAGCCCTTTGGCGCGATGCCCCGGTCCGGACATGCCCACGCCGGGCGAGAGGCGCAGGGTCGGTTCCAGTTCTCCGAGCGCGACGCAGCGGGAATAGTGGAACTCGTGCCCGCGCAGGAGAGCGCCTACCGGATGGAACGGGTTTTCGGCTTCCACGGTGGCCTCCACATAGCCGAGGCCCTGAGGGCGCGGGCAGAATTCCGCCCGTGCGGGGAAAATCCCGGTCATGGGGTACTGCTTCCCGTTGACCTGCAACTCCTGGCACAGGACCATGAATCCCCCGCACTCGGCATAAATGGGCATACCGCGCATGGAGTATTCCCGGATTTCCGCCAGATGCGGGGAATCCGCGAGGCGTTCAGGAACCATTTCGGGGAATCCGCCGCCGAGATAGAGCCCGTCAAGGCGATCGTCGGGCCACGGTTCGGGCGAGAGCAGGCTCAATTCGACGAGTTCGGCTCCGGCCCGGCGCAGGGCTTCGAAATTTTCCTCATAATAGAACCACAGGGCCGCATCCCGTACGAAGCCGATGGTCACAGGCGTTACGGGCGGAAGGCCGGAGTGGATCAACGCTGAGGCGGACGGTTTCCTTGTGCTGGCTGGTTCCGGCGGGCGAGAGGGCTCCATGCCGGAAGACGCGCTTTCGGCGGATACCCCCTCATTATGGGGCTGCGTAGTATCGCCGGGGGCGATGAACGTTTTTCCGAGATCGGTATCCTCAGCCGTCGCATCGGCACTCTGAGGAGCGTTGCCGGAGCCTTCCCGAAGGGTGCCCGCTTCCCGGAAAGCGGCATCCTCTCCACCTTCCCAGAACGGTTCGACGTCCCGCAGATCCGGAGCGGAGCGGGCGAGGCGCAGGGCCGCGTCGATGTCCATGTGGCGTTCAATAAGCCCGGCAAGGGAGTCGAGGGCGGCGAGCAGGGAGGCCCGGCCCAGAGCGTCCGGAGTTTCGTCGTGCATGGAGACGAGCCCCATGTGCCGCTCGGGAATGGGGTTTTCGGCAAGCCGGGGGATTTCCCCGAGGACGGGGATGCCGGTGTATGTTTCGATGCTTTGCCGGATGAGGGCGGCGTGCCGCGAGGAAGCCACACGGTTGAGGACCACGCCCGCGAGATTGACGGGCTCGAAGTGGGCCAGCCCGGCAATGACCGCAGCGGCGGTGCGGGTCATCTTGGTGACCGTGAGGGTAAGCAGGACGGGCGCGCCAAGAGCGCGGGCGAGGGTCGCGGTGGAGCAGCTTCCCTGAACGTCGCGCCCGTCGTACAGGCCCCGGTTGCCTTCAATAATGGCAAGGTCGGCATCGCCGAATGAGGTGCAGAAAAGCGCTCGCAACCGGGCATCCGTCAAAAAAAAGGGATCAAGGTTGGTCGGCGTGCGCCCCGAAGCGAGGCCGAGCCATGCGGCGTCGATGTAGTCCGGGCCTTTTTTGCAGGGTTTGACGCGGAGGCCGCGAAGCGTCAGGGCCCGGGCGAGGCCGAGCGAGAGGAGCGTTTTCCCGCCGCCTCCGGAAAGGCCGGAGACGACAAGGCGGGGCGCGGTGATGGAGGGGAAAGCGGCATCCATGTTTATTCCTGAATGCGCAGGGCGCGTTTGGCTTCCCGGACTTTCTCCGGATCGTCGTCAAAGACATACCCGCGTTCAAGCAGCCGTGTCGTGTACACGCGGTTGTAGAGGAACGCCCAGATGATGGCCACGAGCCAGAAGGATGACGCGCTGAGGATCAGTAC
>OGFC01001674.1_pt1 | contig 11964 bp, 9 predicted proteins | sample 1570841 | NCBI WGS metagenome assembly OGFC01 (sample SAMEA2582137, study PRJEB24529) | metagenome | biome: Human gut stool | place: China | collected 2011 | reverse complement strand
GCATAAAGCACCAGCACTTTGCGGCTTAACAAACCTCTAGGCAGGTCATTCGTAGCCTAATGTCCGAACTGCTAAAGCATCCAAGTTGCTGTAGAATCACCGCCAATTACATAAGCCTGAAATAAGTGGATGAAAATGACAAGTATTCAACAACGTGCAGAGCTTCATCGTCAAATCTGGCAAATTGCTAACGATGTCAGGGGTTCGGTCGATGGATGGGATTTTAAGCAATACGTTCTGGGCGCACTTTTCTACCGTTTTATCAGCGAAAATTTTTCCAGCTATATTGAAGCCGGTGATGACAGTATCTGTTATGCGAAACTGGATGACAGCGTAATTACTGATGACATTAAAGACGATGCCATCAAAACTAAAGGCTACTTCATCTACCCCAGTCAGCTTTTCTGCAACGTAGCGGCGAAAGCAAATACCAATGACAGACTGAATGCAGATTTAAACAGCATCTTCGTTGCTATCGAAAGTTCTGCTTACGGCTACCCTTCAGAAGCAGACATCAAAGGTTTGTTTGCTGATTTCGATACCACCAGTAACCGCCTGGGTAACACCGTTAAAGATAAAAATGCCCGCCTGGCTGCGGTTCTGAAAGGGGTTGAAGGGTTAAAACTTGGTGACTTCAACGAACATCAGATTGACCTGTTCGGTGATGCCTATGAGTTCCTGATTTCTAACTATGCGGCAAATGCCGGTAAGTCAGGCGGTGAGTTCTTTACACCGCAGCACGTCTCCAAGCTGATTGCACAACTGGCTATGCACGGGCAGACCAACGTTAACAAAATCTACGACCCGGCAGCGGGTTCCGGCTCACTGTTGTTGCAGGCTAAAAAGCAGTTTGATAACCATATCATCGAAGAAGGCTTTTTTGGTCAGGAAATCAACCATACAACCTATAACCTGGCACGTATGAACATGTTTTTGCACAACATCAACTACGACAAGTTTGATATCAAGCTGGGTAATACACTGACTGAGCCACACTTCAGAGATGAAAAACCGTTTGATGCCATCGTTTCTAACCCGCCGTATTCGGTGAAATGGATTGGCAGCGATGACCCGACGCTGATTAACGATGAACGTTTTGCCCCGGCTGGCGTCCTGGCCCCCAAATCCAAAGCTGACTTTGCGTTTGTACTACATGCGCTGAACTATCTTTCGGCCAAAGGTCGTGCTGCGATTGTCTGCTTCCCGGGTATTTTTTACCGTGGCGGCGCGGAGCAGAAAATCCGTCAGTATCTGGTCGATAATAACTATGTCGAAACCGTGATTTCACTGGCACCGAACCTGTTCTTTGGCACCACCATTGCCGTCAATATTCTGGTGCTGTCTAAACATAAAACGGATACCAAAGTTCAGTTTATTGATGCCAGCGAACTGTTCAAAAAAGAGACTAACAACAATATCCTGACCGATGCCCATATCGAACAGATTATGCAGGTATTTGCCAGCAAGGAAGATGTTGCTCATCTGGCGAAATCTGTTGCGTTTGAGACTGTTGTCGCGAATGACTATAACCTGTCGGTGAGCAGCTATGTGGAAGCGAAAGATAACCGCGAAATTATCGATATCGGTGAGCTGAATGCAGAGCTGAAAACCACGGTCAGCAAAATCGACCAGTTGCGTAAAGATATTGATGCAATTGTGGCTGAAATTGAAGGCTGCGAGGTGCAGAAATGAGCGAGATGAGTTATCTGGAAAAATTGCTGGATGGGGTTGAGGTTGAGTGGAAGACACTTGGGCAAACTTGCAAAATTGAAACAGGAAAGCTTAATGCGAATGCGGCTGTTGATGATGGAGAGTATATGTTCTTCACGACAGCCAAAGAGACAAGCAAAATTGATAAATTCCGCTGGGATACAGAGGCATTGCTGATTGCAGGCAATGCGAATGTTGGTGAGGTGAAGCATTACATCGGCAAGTTTGAGGCTTATCAGCGCACCTATGTTCTGACAAATTTCGACGAAAATGTAAGTGTTAGATTTTTGTATTTTGTGCTTAGCCATAGCCTGAAGAAATATCTCGAGGAAAGAACAAATAGCGCGGCAATGACATATATCGTGCTATCAACCTTAGAGAATTTCCCTATCCCCATCCCCTGCCCGGATAATCCGGAAAAATCCCTTGCCATCCAGTCTGAAATCGTTCGGATTCTGGATAAATTTACTGCACTTACCGCTGAGCTTACCGCTGAGCTTAACATGCGTAAAAAACAGTACAACTACTATCGCGACCAGTTGTTGAGTTTTAAAGATGGTGAGGTTGAGTGGAAGACTTTGGGGGAAATTGGAGATTTTACATATGGATATGCAGCCAAAGCCATGGATTCAGGAGATGCCCGTTTCGTGAGAATTACTGACATAAATAAAGACGGGAAGCTATCGAAAGAAAACCCAATGTACGTTGAATTAAATGAGGAAAATGAGAAATATACCTTAGACAAAAATGATTTACTCATGGCAAGAACTGGGGCAACCTTTGGTAAAACAATGATTTTTGAAGAAGATTATCCAGCAGTATACGCTGGTTTTTTAATAAAGTTGAACCTAAATAAAACGATTATTAATGCCAAATATTACTGGCACTTTGCACAAAGTGATTTTTTTTGGGAACAGGCTAATAAATTAGTATCTGGTTGTGGGGAACCACAGTTTAATGCTAATGCACTGAAACAAGTCAGAGTACCTATTCCATACCCATCTCACCCTCAAAAATCTTTAGACGAACAGGGGCGTATTGTGGATATTCTGGATAAGTTTGATGCAATCGCAGCTTCCATCACCGAAGGTCTTCCGCGTGAAATCGAGTTGCGCCAGAAACAATACGAATACTACCGTGATTTACTGTTCAGTTTCCCGAAACCTGAAACTGTCAGTAATTAATTGACCATTGCTACCGATCGGGCCACCTTAACACCCGGTCAGTATATAGACTATTTTTTACGCGCCGGAAGTCACTCTTAACGCCCTTCCGGCTCTTGCCAGACGGCACAAAGGATGCGCTATGACTCATCAGACACACACCATTGCTGAATCCAATAACTTTATCGTTCTTGATAAGTACATCAAAGCTGAGCCAACAGGCGACAGCTACCAGAGCGAATCGGACCTGGAACGTGAACTGATTCAGGACCTGCAAAATCAGGGTTATGAATTTATTTCCGTAAAATCACAGTCGGCAATGCTGTCCAATGTTCGGGAACAGCTTCAGAGCCTCAATGGTGTGATGTTTAATGACAGCGAGTGGCGGCGCTTCACGGAGCAGTATCTGGACAACCCCAGCGATGGTATTCTGGATAAAACCCGTAAAATCCATATCGACTATATCTGCGACTTTATTTTTGATGACGGGCGACTTGAGAACATCTATTTGATAGATAAAAAGAATCTCATGCGCAATAAGGTGCAGATTATCCAGCAGTTTGAACAGACGGGTTCTCATGCTAACCGTTATGACGTCACGATCCTGGTTAATGGTTTACCGCTGGTGCAAATCGAACTAAAAAAACGCGGGGTGGCGATTCGTGAGGCTTTCAACCAGATACATCGTTACAGTAAAGAGAGTTTTAACAGCGAAAATTCCCTGTTTAAGTATCTGCAACTGTTTGTCATTTCTAACGGCACCGATACCCGTTATTTTGCCAACACGACAAAGCGCGATAAAAACAGTTTTGACTTCACCATGAATTGGGCGAAATCAGACAACACGCTGATTAAAGACCTCAAAGACTTTACCGCTACCTTTTTCCAGAAACATACTCTGCTGAATGTTCTGGTGAACTACAGCGTTTTTGACAGTAGTCAGACGCTACTGGTGATGCGACCGTACCAGATTGCCGCCACCGAGCGCATTCTGTGGAAAATTAAGAGTTCCTTTACAGCGAAGAACTGGTCAAAACCGGAAAGCGGTGGGTATATCTGGCACACTACCGGTTCTGGTAAAACCCTCACCAGCTTTAAAGCCGCGCGTCTGGCAACAGAGCTGGACTTTATTGATAAAGTCTTCTTTGTGGTCGACAGGAAAGACCTCGATTACCAGACCATGAAGGAATATCAGCGTTTTTCGCCAGACAGCGTCAACGGCTCGGAAAATACCGCAGGCCTTAAACGAAATCTGGATAAGGACGATAACAAAATTATCGTCACTACTATTCAGAAACTCAATAACCTGATGAAAGCAGAAAGCGACCTGCCTGTATATAATCAGCAAGTGGTGTTTATATTTGATGAATGCCACCGCAGCCAGTTTGGAGAAGCGCAGAAAAACCTGAAGAAGAAATTCAAACGCTATTATCAGTTTGGTTTTACCGGCACACCTATTTTCCCGGAAAACGCCTTAGGCTCAGAAACGACCGCCAGCGTATTTGGTCGTGAATTGCATTCGTATGTAATTACCGATGCGATTCGTGATGAAAAAGTGCTCAAATTCAAGGTGGACTACAACGATGTGCGGCCACAGTTTAAGTCTTTAGAGACAGAAACTGACGAGAAAAAACTAAGTGCGGCTGAAAATCAGCAGGCGTTTCTTCATCCCATGCGTATACAGGAAATTACGCAATATATTCTGAATAACTTCCGCCAGAAGACGCACCGTACTTTCCCTGGCGCAAAAGGTTTTAATGCTATGTTGGCAGTGAGCAGCGTGGATGCTGCAAAAGCCTATTACGCGGCGTTTAAACGGTTACAAGAGGAAGCCGCTAATAAATCTGCAACTTATAAACCGCTGCGTGTTGCGACAATCTTCTCCTTTGCCGCTAATGAAGAACAAAATGCCATTGGTGAAATTTCCGATGAAACTTTTGATACCAGCGCAATGGACAGCAGTGCTAAAGAGTTTCTTGACGCTGCAATTCGTGAGTATAACAGCTATTTTAAAACTAACTTCAGCACCGACGGTAACGGTTTTCAGAACTACTATCGCGATTTAGCCCAACGGGTTAAAAATCAGGATATCGATCTGTTAATTGTCGTTGGGATGTTTTTAACCGGCTTCGACGCTCCAACATTGAACACGCTATTCGTCGATAAAAACTTGCGTTTTCACGGCCTGATGCAGGCATTTTCCCGCACCAACCGCATTTATAACGCCACTAAAACCTTCGGTAACATTGTCACTTTTCGGGATCTGGAACGCTCAACCATTGATGCCATAACGCTGTTTGGTGATAAAAATACCAAAAATGTGGTGTTAGAAAAGAGTTATGCAGAGTATATGGAAGGCTTTACTGATGCTGCTACTGGTGAAGCTAAACGCGGCTTCATGACAGTAGTTTCAGAACTGGAACAACGGTTCCCTGACCCTGCCAGTATTGAAAGTGAAAAAGAGAAGAAAGACTTCGTTAAACTGTTTGGCGAATACCTGCGTGCCGAGAACATCCTGCAAAACTATGATGAATTTGCCACGCTAAAAGCCCTGCAACAAATCGATCTTAGCGATCCTGTTGCGGTAGAAAAATTCAAAGCAGAACATTATGTGGATGATGAAAAGTTCGCTGAATTGCAAACAATTCGTCTCCCTGCTGATCGCAAGATTCAGGATTATCGTTCTGCCTATAACGATATTCGCGACTGGCAGCGCCGTGAGAAAGAAGCTGAGAAAAAAGAGAAATCAACCACTGACTGGGATGACGTGGTTTTTGAGGTCGATTTGCTGAAGTCTCAGGAAATAAACCTGGATTATATCCTTGGACTGATTTTCGAACACAACAGACAAAATAAAGGCAAGGGCGAAATGATCGAAGAGGTCAAACGCTTAATTCGTTCAAGCCTGGGGAACCGGGCGAAAGAGGGCCTGATGGTCGATTTTATTCAGCAAACGAACCTGGATGATTTACCAGACAAAGCCAGTATCATTGAGGCATTCTTTACGTTTGCTCAACGCGAACAGCAACGTGAAGCAGAAGCATTGATAAAAGAAGAAAATCTCAATGAAGATGCAGCAAAACGCTATATTCGCACGTCTTTAAAACGCGAATATGCCACCGAAAATGGCACAGAATTAAACGAAACATTACCAAAACTTAGTCCGTTGAATCCGCAATATAAAACGAAAAAACAGGCAGTTTTCCAGAAAATCGTCTCGTTTATTGAGAAGTTTAAAGGCGTAGGCGGAAAAATATAGCCCAATTCGTGTTTTTCTTGCGGGTTCTTAATTAAACCCGCAAGAGCTCGTGGGGTTCCAAATGGCTAATATACTCCCCTTACCCATGAGCGACGATGCCGCCAAAAGTGATAGAGAACAGCCAGAAATAGATCGCGGCCATAATGATTTTGAATGCCGTGTTCATATTTTCAGCTCCTGTGATTGATTGGATACATGCCGCGCCTTGCGGCATGTTTTTATTTTCACTTTCTCTGTTTTAAAAATCAAGATTTATTAGAGCAATTATTGTTGATGAAGAAGCGCATTTTCGTACTCTCTGACCATTAACGTAAGCACGCCGTGATGCCTGAAAACACGCGCTACTTCAATCTTATCTTCCAGCGCGAACGCAATTTTACTTAGACCAATTTTCTTAAGGAGATCAATCTTTGCTGGACCATCATTTCTGTCATCGGTGGCAGGACGCATAGATAGCAAAGGCTCAGCCCCATTTGTTACGTGCTTACGCAACCAGGCTCGTGTTTTATCCCTTGCGATCTCACAGCGCCCGGTTACAAACCAGACCGTGTAAACGTTAAATAACTGGCGCACCATATCAATAACTGGAGTGATGGGAGTATCGGTGTCACAGGCGAGATTAAACTCGTTCCAGTCCTTTGTTACTGCACCTTTACCTGGTGGCGGAAGCAAATGCAGTCTGTCTTCAGTTGCCTCTGATATTGTTCCATCAATATCGACTATGACGATATACGGACGTTCCTGGTGTGCGTGTTTATTGAAAATACTCAAATGCCCTCCTCATTGGACGAAAAAATGCTGGTGGGCGCACTCCACCAGCATTAAAAGTGACACTGTAACTATCAGCGAACGTAAATAGTGCCGCCGTTCTCTTTTTCCCATGCATCGCTACGTGCATAGCAAACATCGAGAAGTCTTCTTGCCGCTGTTTCCTCTAAACCCAATTCGACAACCAACTGCTCATGACGGCGGGTAACCACATCAAACAGGGTATGCAGCCCTTTAGTTGCCAGATCATCAATGAATTCCGGTTCGAACGGTAGCTCTGCATCTGCCAACATAACCTCTTGCGCCCACTCGACACGGCGGACCAGTTCCGGGCGGCGGCTTTCCATCTCTTTACAGATCAATTCATGGAAGAACTCTACCCAACCTTCCGGCTGGAACTCGCGGAAAATGGCCAACGGCTGGAAGTTTGGCATCAACCATTCGTTGATACGGATATCAATGGCATAGCCCATGTCGCAGCAGAACTGATAAGCAAAGTCCAGCTTAGAAACGATATAAGGACGCTCGTTATTGAACTCTTTAGGCGATGAGATCCCATAAGCCAGGAGGCGCGGGAAGAAGGAGATTTGCCCTAACGTCGGATGAAGTTTGCTTGCAGGGAAACGGCGCTCAGTAATGCCATACATTTCCTTCTTGAGCGTCGCAAATTTGGCATTCTCATTAACCAGCGCGGTAACCTCTGCTTTTTTATTAGCAAATGCCACGCGCGCTTCGCTTGCATCTTTAATAGTTTTTTTGAGCTGTTGGTTAAGGTCGGCGACCTGCTTACGCAGTTCCTGTCGCTCGCTTTTAGCTTTGTTATAGCGTTTCTCAAGGTTAAAAGGATCAAGTTTCATGATCTCTTTATATTGAGATTTTAGCGTTGAAATCTGTGAGTTCCGCAGTTCAACCATCGCGGTCATTTCATTGAGTTTTGTTTCCAGCTCAATGCTTATACGTTCGGCATTATCAGCACGCTGGTTGGCGTCATGCGTCGCATCGTCGATCGCATCCTGTTGCTGGCGTTTCAAATGTTCAATTTGCAGCTGAAGCTCTTCAATTTCTTTACCCTTCAGACCGAGATCCAACTGCATATTTTCAGCTGCATCTACCAGGGAGTTATGGCTATCAGCTTCTGCGTTATAAACATCAATAAGCTGTGCGTGAAGCATCTCCGCTGACTGAACCGCATTATCAAAAAAACGTGCTGTGAGGTCATCACAACTAACGCGGCGTTGCGCGGCCCGGATGTTCTGGATAATGGCCGGGATACCGGCATTCAGGACATCAGGGATAGATACATTTTCGATTGATTGGTTTTGTGCTGAAGTGCTCATTTCAAAGTTCCGTATTAGCTTGTGCTTCGGTCATTTTTCCTAAGTATGAAGGAGGAAGGACTACGCAATTTGTATCCAGTCCCTCACCTATGGCAGCCTGTAAAATTCTGGCTAAGGTGAGTCTCTTGTTGCGATACCTGGTGATGACATGCCTGATACCGCCGGTCGGCGTAACAAAGGCGATCAGCCAGTAGTGATATTTCCGTCGGAATGGCCACATAGTGCACCCTGTAGATTGCTCTAATAAAAAACGTGATGAGTGTACATCACGTTTTAAAAATATGGAATTATTAGAGCAATATTATTCTGATTCTCGCTCAAAAAACGAGCTGATAAGGGGAAGCCAATCCTCTGACACTTCGCGAGGTCGCGGTTTGCCGTGGAAAAAGATTATTCGGCAGTCTTTTGGTAATGCCCCATTCCCCCTGGAGTAACGCGCGCTCGCATATTTCGAACCAGGTTCCACAACATCGGCCTTGTAACTTACAAACCATCCCGGATACAGATCCTGAAATGCTGGTGTATCATCGCCCATAACCTTTCGTAAGAACCCCTGGTCACCCCAGCACTCAGTAGTGACACAACGAGAAATCCAACCTTCCGGATCTTGCCAGAATGCACTCCAGATATGCGCTTTTACACTATTTGGTATCCACAGGGCACCGCTGCCACGATATTGTGGATGGTAAAAATCCCTAAGCATGGTGAAGCTGGTTGGTGGATTCTCTAGGATTGGGCGTATATCACCGGCAATAAACGTGTCCAAATCCAGATAGAACAGATCATCGGTTATATCCGGTCGGAACAACTCGATTTTCGCCCACCAGCCACGGCACTTTTGCCACTGGTTGATCAATGGGACAACTTTGACGCCAGGTACATGTAAACGCTTCAGGTCTGTCAGGCAAATAATTTCATAGCCTTTTGGCAGTTGATTAACCAGCCACTGCACATCGGAAGCGTTATAGTCACCACCAGAGCGAAGAACTAAAGCAATCTTCATGCTGCACCATCACCTTTCACTTTCATCAATGTCAGGTTTCCGCAAAATACGGCACCAGTGTCGATATACTGCTGATTCCAGAATGTCTTCGGGCTTTTCACCGGAGTGTGACCAAAGATAAAACGATCTGCGCCCGAAATTTCGCCACCAATATCATCCATCGAATCACTGATACGCTCGCGCGCCCAGACAACGTTGAAAAGCGGCACCTCCTTACCGAATTGGTATTCATTATCCGGATAGTCGGCATGGGCTATAACGATAGTTTCTTGCCCGGTGTTCAACTCAATGATATAGGGCAGACGCTTTACCAGCTCCACCAGCGCCCAGGCTAATATTTCCTGATCAGTGTCCAGCATGAAGAACCATTGTCCGCCATTCATTAGCCAGTTATTCACGTTGCCATCTGGACTTAACGCATCAATCATCAGCCGCTCATGGTTCCCCATCACTGCCCTGAACCAGGGCATCTGCAATAGTTCCAGACATTCGACATTTTCAGTACCGCGATCGATAAGGTCGCCGACCGATATCAGTAAATCCTGCGCCGGGTCAAAATCCACACGATGGAGTTCGGACATCAGTCTGGTGTAGCAACCATGCAGATCACCAACAACCCAGACATTCCTGTATTTGGTACCGTCGATACGGTGATAAATTGTGGGTGCCATCATGTATTCTTCAGCCATTCTTTAAGAGTCATCTGTGGAATGCCTCCCATTTTCCCGCATGAAACAACGTCAATCTGTTCACGCGCAGACTGGAATAACAAAGGCAGGTGACTTAGATTTTTTGGCGTGCCGCCGGAGTGAACGCGTGGTTCTTGTGTAGCGTCAACGCCCACCAGGGCGACATGTTTGAATCCGATATGGAAAGCCAGGTTCAGAGCGCCATATGCACTATTGCCGCTGGCAATTTCATTCTCATCTTCGCAAAGGCCGAAATGTGCGGACCAGCGCCACGCCCACCACTCGGGAGAATTCGTATTTTTTGGCTCCATGCCACGTTCAGCCACACGACGGAAGCACAGAACGCCGTCTCTGACTTCACGTTCTTTAACATCGGGTAGTGCCATGCAATAACAAACACCACGGCGACGGCGGCCACGACCAACGCGCCGCATATTGTCTGGCGATGGATCAAGTGTGAAAAAATAAGAAGCGCGGTTCAGCCAGTCGATGGCCCCATTGACCGCTATAATCGGCACTCCGCGCGGCGCAACAAAGTTTGCGGCGCTTGGGCCACTGCCGACGATAATAACGCGATCACTGCCTCTAAATTTATTCTTGGGAAACATTGAATTGCACTGCTCCTACTTGCATTCAAAATATGTAAATCTGCGTGTTTTTTGCGGGTATCCAGGAACTGCTGTTGCCATTTTGAAATAGACACCTGCGTTGGATTCCGTAGTGCTTGAGGGTGTGCTCCATGCCAATGAAGGCCGTTTTGCAGAGAACAGTCATAGCCGACTAATACCACTACTTCAGCCCCTGATTCAGCAGCCAGACTGATAGCCTGCGCGCCGCTATTTACCCCTTCCGCCGGTCCACAATATCGCCTGTACTCCAACGAAAATGATTTCGCCGCCGCCAGGTTGGCTGTCACTTTGCGGAATCTCCCTCCCGGTATGGTGGATCCGTATTGCTTCCACCATGACAAATCACCGGCGTATAAGGCATAAATGTCATCGAACATCTGCCAGGAATTGTTAACCGCGATGATTGAACAGCCAGTTTTTTCTATAGCAGCACAGTCCTCACGAGTGAGTGACGGACCGCTACCGACACAAAAAACAGTCCTAGTCGCCCTGGGTGGTATGTTCATTCTCAGCTGCAAATTCAGCCTCCAGGCGAGCATTCATTTCAGCGATTACCGGGTCCACTACAGCATCTGCTTCCTGTTCATTACGCGGCATGATCGATGCCAGCGATTCATAATTAGCCTTGGATGACACAATTATTCTCCCGATGTTAATGTGCGCTATATCAAAGAGCACATATGCACTAATTAATTTATTATTTTAAGCAGCATACAACCACTTGTCGCCGTTCAATACATGCTCAATAGCCTCACCCTTTTTAAGGCTTATGTATTCCAGGATGGCGGTTATCGCTTGTTCTGCACCATACGCAAGAACGACGTAGTAACCTTCCTCTCTAAGCCTGCGCATCCAGGCGATCTGCTCTTTCGTCGGGGCTTTACCATTTGGTTCTTTAAGCTCAATTCGCATGCCGTGATAAATACCGCATGCTTTATCGAGACTCATGTCCGGATAACCTTTTTTCTGCCCTTCAGCCTTCATTTTCCCGGCGGTTGCTTTTGAACGTTTCCCTCCGTTAGGCGTTGCATGCAACAGCTCATAGATGTCAGGGTGCTTGCGTTCGAAGTAATCAAAAATGAAAACCTGCTCGAAGTGCTCGCAATTTCCGTCGCGCAGGTCTGGGTTCTTTGCCAGTGCTGCAAGTGCCTTCGCATGTGGAGAAACTTCTTTTACCGGCGCAAGCGATAAGAATGGATCCTTTTTGGTTTTTGGCCTGGACCGCCCCTTATTTCGACGCTCACTAAAAGCCTGAAACTCTTCCTCAGTAAAGCGCAACATAATCAGTCAAATCCTGCCGGTCGCATGCCATATTTACGCTGTTTTGCAGCCTGCTATTCCGTGTGCCATTGCGCACACTCAGCGTCACAATAGATGCCTGAGCTAAGGAAATCATTATTTACCAA
>OGFC01001672.1_pt1 | contig 11968 bp, 10 predicted proteins | sample 1570841 | NCBI WGS metagenome assembly OGFC01 (sample SAMEA2582137, study PRJEB24529) | metagenome | biome: Human gut stool | place: China | collected 2011 | reverse complement strand
GGTCGGAAAAGTGATATAGATCAGAGTAAAAGAATAAATTTGTAAGAATAAAATAAATAAAAGGATATGAAGCCATTTTCCCGTTGGATATCTCCGCTGATCCTGGGTGTTGTCATGTTTAACACCATCCGGTTAGTGACTGATTTACCTGCACATAATCCATTTTGGGCAGACTCGGTTCCTTTTCATATGCTGGCGCTGTTAGTGTCGGTTCTGATGAGTTACAGCTTTGATTTTTATGGACGTTACTATATGGTGAAAGTTAAAACAAAACATATTTCGGTGACACTGGAATATGTTCTGTTACTGGTGTATCTGCTTTTTAGTGTGAATCTGGTATTGTATCTGGGGGATAATATAGGTATTTTATATATGGGAAACAAGATAGCAGATTATGTAATAGCGAATGTAGTCTGTATATTGTATTTCTTTTTGTACTATATCATTATTCGTAATGATAAGCTGGAAAAAGAATATAATCAGCAATCTTTACAATTGGAGAAAGTCAAAGTCGATCAATTGGAAATCGAACTTAAATTTCTTCGGGCGCAATATCATCCCCATTTCCTTTTTAATGCATTGAATACAGTCTATTTTCAGATTGACGAGAAGAATACGATGCCGCGTCATACATTGGAAATGTTGTCGGACTTGTTGCGTTATCAATTATATGGAGGAAATAAGAAAGTACCGATTCAAAAAGAGATCGATTACCTGAAAACATATATGAATTTTCAACGTTTGCGTATGAGTAAACGCTTGATTCTTAATGTCCATATATCAGAGGAGTTGAAAGAACAGAAGATTTATCCGTTACTTTTCCTTCCGTTGATAGAGAATGCATTTAAATATGTAGGTGGTGATTATCATATTGATCTGGATATGTCGTGGAATAAAGAGAGAATCCTATTTACTATATTTAATTCCAAACCGCCGTATGCAGAAAAAGAGTTGCCACGAAAAGGAATCGGTTTGGAGAATCTAAGAAGAAGATTGACTCTTTTGTATCCAGGGAAGTATAGTCTGGACATAGAGGATGATCCGGATCGTTTTGTGGCAAAGTTAATGATTGAAATAGAAAGCGTATGAAAATAAAATGTATAATTACCGACGATGAACCGGTAGCCCGCGAGGGATTGCAGTCGTATGTGGAGAAAGTGGATTTCCTGGCATTGACAGGTGTGTGTGAAGATGCTATCCAGCTGAATACTTTGTTAAAGACTGAGCAGCCGGATTTACTTTTTCTGGATATAGAGATGCCTTATTTATCCGGTTTGGATTTATTGGCTACCCTGTCTAATCCCCCTAAAGTCATTATTACATCCGCTTACGAGCAATATGCCCTGAAAGGCTATGAGTTGGATGTGACTGATTATTTATTGAAGCCGATCTCTTTCGAACGTTTTCTGAAAGCAGTAAATAAGGTGCATGACCTTTTACAGAAAGAAACAGCCCCTGCAGCAGAGGAATTTCTCTTTGTCAAGAGCGATAAACAGATGAAAAAGGTTTTTTTGAAGGATATTCTTTTTATTGAGGGATTAGAGAACTATATTTGTATTTATACCGCTTCGGATAAAATTCTGGTTCACTCGACGATGAAAAATATATATAATTCTTTGCCGGAAAGTGATTTTATCCAGACTCATCGGTCTTTTATAGTCAATATCCATCACGTCAGCCTGATCGAAGGTAATATATTGAATATTGCAGGCCATGAAATACCCGTTGCGCGTAATTATCGGGAGACGGTTTTCGCCCGTATAATAAAAAATCCCCTGTAGTTGTCCTAAATATCCCCGGTTGATATACGAAACTCTTTCTGCTGTCGTTTAAGTATCATAACAAATTAAATACAAGTTATGAAAAAGAAGAGTTGTGTGTGGTTAGTGTGTGCTTTGTTATGTGTTACTGTCATGGGGAAAGCACAGGTGTTTACGTTGGAAAATGGATTTGGTATTTCTTCTATGCGCTACAAAGGTATTGGTCAAGCGCTGGATAAAATACATCCTTATCATGTCTCATTGGGTATGCAATATCTGGATAAGGGTTGGTTTAACTTATCAAGTAATGTTGGTTATTTGAGGAGAGGAGAACGGGATAAGGAGGATCCGACAAGCGTATGGGCGGGAAGCTATCAGGTCATAGGAATAAATCTCCATTATCTGACGTTAAATACAACTTTTGATTTGAAGAAAATGAGTCGTGATGGTTATACCTGTTATATAGGTGTAGGGCCCAGAATTGATTTTCTGTTAAAATCATCAGTTGATCTTTATGCTAGTGATAATGACTATTCTAAACGAACAATAGATGGATATCATTCTGTTTTATTCGGTTTGAAATGTGTAGGAGGTATCCGGAAGGATTTTGGTTGTATGCAAATCGGACTTAATTTCGCTTATTTACCAAGTTTCACTCGTTTAAATCCGGTTACTCGCGATAGAACATTTACTTTTGGCTTATCTTTGGGGTATAAACTGGGTGCGGGTAAAGAAAAGGCGGAAACTATTCGTTCCGTTCGCCGGCATAAATAATTAAATAAGTAAATGGATCTTGGTAAACAAGCTGCTTTTTGGATTGAGAAACTAAAAATGTCTCCACATCCCGAAGGCGGTTACTTTAAAGAAGAATATCGTCCGGCTACCTGGAAACCGATAGCCGGATATCCGGCTGACCGGAGGGTGTTGACAACGATCTATTATCTGTTGGAAGATATGGATTATTCTGCCTTTCATCGGATAAAATCTCCGGAAAGCTGGTTTTTTCATAAAGGGGAACCTTTGCTGATCTTTTCTTTTGAAGAAGGACAACTCGTTTGTCGTGAGTTGTCAGATCGGGAAAGCGGACAATTGCAGGTTACGATTGAGCCGGAGACCTGGTTCGCTGCCCGGTTAAAAGAGCCGGAAGGCTTTGCCCTGGTGAGTTGTGCCGTAGCTCCCGGATTTGAATATAAAGACTTCGAACTGGCTCGAAAAGAAATCTTAATAGACTTGTTCCCTTTGGATAAAGATATAATCGATCAGTTATGTAGATAGGAAAAGCTCCTATCTACATAACTAATATATAAGCCCTGTAACGTGTCTCTTTCGTGACCGGGCATAATGATAAATATCCTTCTTTTATTTTTCCATCCTCTATTATCAGCGGATAAGTTTCTTTCATGAAACGATGCCGTTCGTATGTCTCTCCTTCCTTACTCTCGTAGGTGACATGGAAGTCTCCGACTGCTGAAGGAGCAAGATATTTCTGGCTGAGGCGGAGAGCTACCATTCCCATTGTATAACGCATATTGATCTCTATGCAGGGATGAATAGCATAAGCACCTTTGGTAGTCTTATAAACGATCATATCTACTCCCAGATATCCCCGGTAGATATTCCCGTAGAAGCTTTTTAATGCATCAGTGACGGCCGTCTGTATTTGATTGTAAACCTCTTCTCCAACCCGCAGGGTGATCTGTCTGCGTAAATATTCCTGATTACCCAGCATATTACCGGAATAACTGCCCTGTTGCTCCGTGCCGAAAACCGAAATACCTTCGTAGGTAACATTTCCTTCTCCGTCGGAATAGAATTCCATTGCGAAATCCTGTACCTTGTCCAGGCCGCATTCGATGCTGACAGTGCCCTGTTTGTTGATCGCCCCTTCTATCCATGTACGGTCTTTGGTGGTCAGTTTGCGTTCGGGTATCCAGTGCAAACCACGTCCGGATGAAGAATAGGGCGTTTTTAATACAAAAGGAGCATTTTGCAGGATAAGGTATTTCTCCACTTCCCTGATCTTTTTACAGAACCGGGGTGCAACGGGTATCTGTAAATCCGGCAATTGCTGACGGATCAGTTCGAGACACTCGGCTGCTGTCTGGCGGCCGGTCAATTTGAAATAGTCTTCTTTCCAGGAAGGGACAGATAAGTTCAGCCCGCAATTCTTCTTTAATTCATCAAACAGATGCAGGCTATGGGGAGATAATCCCCACGGAGCAGCTGCCATTTCCGGTAAGGAAGCCCCTTTCTGCTTAAGTTCCTTTCTGGAAATAAGCGTAGCGAATGGCCTGAACTCTTTAGGTTGTAAAGAGAAAAAGCGGGGAGAAGTGATCTCTTCCGTAAAAACAAAATCATCACTGTCGGCATACCAAACAGGGAGATATGATAATTCTTTTATCATCCTCTGTACATTGGCAGGCGGAGTATAGTTTTCCGACCCCAGTAAAACTGCGGTTTCATGTCCCGGATTAAAATAGTGTATTTGAGATATCATATGTATAGAAACAGCGAAGCCGTCTGTTTGGGAGACGGCTTCGTTTTTATTTATTCGAGATTTTCATCTATCGCATCGATTTTTTTGATAATGAGCGCCATCTCATCTTTCAGCTTTTCGATCTTGCGTTCCATTTCTTTGACAAGACCACCACCGCCTTTCGACGAGATACTGAGGAAGCCGATATTGTTTTCGTAAGTCTGTAATTCGTTCTTCATGCGTTCAAACATTCTCATCAGTTTTTCACGTTCACCGTAGAGCTTGCCTTTTCCGCGTTCGCCACCGGCCATATCGCTCAGGTTGCTGCGGAAACTTTGCATCTTACGGTCGCTCTGATCGACTTTCAGACGGTCGAACTGACTGTCTACCGCTTCGTGATATTCTTTATAGATCTTATCTTTTTCCTTGAAAGGAACATGACCGATTCCATTCCATTCAGCCATCATCGCTTTCAGTTCGATCATTGCATCCTCTGCAGCCAGCGTTTCATCCAAGTTTTTGATCTTTTCGATCAATTCTTTCTTCGCTGCCAGATTAGTCTGTTCTACGCTCTTCTGAGAAGAAACATTCTTGTTCTTTTGTTCGAAGAAATAGTCGCAGGCAGAAATGAAACGTTTCCAAACGGCGTCCGAATGCTTGCGGGCAACCGAGCCGATTGTTTTCCATTCTTTCTGAAGTGCGATCATCTTTTCAGTAGTGCTCTTCCATTCTGTGCTGTCCTTCAAAGCTTCTGCTTTTTCGCATAAAGCCTTTTTCAGCTCCAGATTCTTCTCCATATCTTCTTTGATACTCTTGTAGAAGGCACTTTTCTTATTGAAATAAACGTCGCATGCAGCACGGAAACGTTCAAATATCTTTACATTCGATTTTTTCGGAGCGAAACCGATTGTTTTCCATTTTTCCTGCAAAGCAATCACTTCCTTATTCTTTTCTTCCCAGTCTTTGAAAGTCTTCAAGGCTTCGAAGTCGATACCTTCAATTTCTTCGCAGATGGCAGTTTTTGCTATCAGGTTTTCTTGTTCTTTTGATTTCAGCGATTCGAAATGTTCCTGATGGCGTTTGTTGATCACTGTAGAAGCCGCTTTGAAACGTGTCCAGAGTTCTTCACGCAGTTCTTTGGCCACTGGGCCAATCTCGCGCCATTGCTGGTGCAGCTTCTGCAACTGATGGAACGCGGATACTACATCCGGTTCAGTTTGCAGTTTTTCAACTGTTTCGCATAAGGCGGTTTTCATTTCCAGATTCTTCTTGAAGTCATAATCACGGAACTGGTTATTGATCTTGATTATGTCGTAGAATCTTTCGCTGTAAGTCTGATAGTTTTTCCACAGTTCATTGGCATGTTCCTGTGGCACGGCTTTAACCTCTTTCCATCTCTGCTGGATATCCTTAAAGTCGTTGTATAGTTTATTGAAGTCGTCCTGACTTTCGGTCAGCGCTTTCAATTGATCGATCAATTGGAGTTTCAGTGCGTAGTTAGCGGCTTTCACACGATCTTCTTCTGCCATGATTGCAGCTCTTTTTTCTTTGTAAACAGCCAGCAATTCTTTCAGTTTGTTTTCGTCTTCATCTTCAGGTACTACGAAATCCTTTTCTTCTCCTTCGTTTTCGAGGAATGCTTTTTTCAATTCTTCAACTTCGGCTCTATGGATTTTATAGAATGCCTGCTTCAACGATTCTACTTCGTTGCGCGTTGCTTCGGCAGCAGCATTTACCAGTTCGGTCAACTTTTCCAGAATTTCTTCTTTTGATAATTTACCGACCGCATTCGCAGTTGCTTCTTCCACTGTTTCGGTTACTTCAACTTCAGCCGCAGTGTTTTCCGGAGTCACTTCCGGAGCTTTAGTTTCTTCTAATTTGCCAGTTTCTTCAACCGTTACATTAGTTTCATGAGGGTCATTCATATTCAATCACATTTAAGAAACGGATAAATACATTCCTATATCAAGTCACAAATTAAAGTAATTATTTTGGGATTACAGCATTTGAGAGCGATTTATTTATTAGAAAAGGTTAATAAACTTGCAGAAAGGCTGTAATAACCTGTACCGGCAGGCCGTTGCAGGTGTTAAATAGAAAACCCTGTAATTGGTATTGAGCCGATTACAGGATTTTTTTATTGTTGATTTATCAATCTTTATCCAAGGAACGAGATCAATACACCTGCTGCTACGGCAGAACCGATCACACCGGAGATGTTGCTCGCCATACAATACTGAAGTACGTGATTCTTCGGATCATATTTCAAGGCAATATCGTTGGCAACACGTGAAGCCATCGGTACGGCGCTCAGTCCGGTTGCACCGATAAGCGGGTTGATTTTCTTCTTGGTGAACAGGTTGAACAGTTTCACGAAGAAGATACCGCCAGCGATAGACAAAGCAAATGCCAGGAAGCCGCCGATCACGATGCCGATTGTCGTCATGTTCAGGAAAGCTTCGGCAGTCATAGTCGCTCCGACCGATAACCCCAGGAATATCGTAGCGGCATTCATAATGCTGTTTGATGCCGCATCGTACAGGCGGAATGTATTTGTTCCGATCTCTTTTACCAGGTTACCGAACATCAACATACCGATCAGGGGAACCGCACTCGGAACAAACAATGCCACGACTGTCGTAACAACGATCGGGAAAATGATTTTCAGCACCTGCATGTTCTTGATTTCCGTAGTGGACGGATACTTTTTCTCCTGCTCCTTCATATTGATGCAAAGCTCTTTCTTCGAACACAATGCTTTAACTACTAAGGGGATAATGACCGGAACGAGTGCCATGTAAGAATACGCGGCAATAGCGATCGGCCCCAACAGGTGCGGAGCCAGCTTGATCGTTGTAAAGATCGCGGTAGGGCCATCGGCACCACCGATAATACCCAGGGAAGCAGCCTCTTTCGGAGTAAAGCCCATCAGGATAGCCACTAATAATACAGTGAAGATACCCAACTGGGCAGCCGCACCGAAAATAGACAGGCGCAGATTACGGAGCATCGGCCCGAAGTCGGTCAAAGCTCCCACGCCCATAAAGATAATAGGCGGAAGAAATCCGGTCTTGATCAACATGTAGTAGATGAAGTTCATTATCCCCAGTTCGTGCGCAATATCGTGTAAAGGCATTTCCCAGATATTTTTCATCACCCCGTGTACATTAATCAGCCCGTTTTCGTCTGCCTGGATCACACCCATATCACCTCCCGGGAAGTTGGCGAGCAAAACCCCGAAAGCGATAGGAACAAGCAGCAAAGGCTCATATTGTTTCTTGATACCAAGATAAAGCAATATGAAAGCGATTGCATACATGACCAGAAACTGCGGTTCAGCAATGATGTTGCTGAACGCAGTCATATCGTACAGATTTTGAAAGATCTCGTTCATTACTGTATCGTCATTAATACATCATCTTCAGAAACTGTGTCACCTGCCGCATAATTGATGAAAGTAACTGTTCCGCTGAATTCCGAACGTACGGCATTGTATGTTTTCATCGCTTCTACGTAACAAAGCACATCTCCTTCCTTCACAACGTCACCCACTTTTACCGGTGCGTCCGATGCATTTTTCACAAGGAAGAATTTACCTTCCAGCGGTGAAAGGATCTCGTTGCCAGCTCCGGCTGGTGCAGGAGTTGCGGCTGGTTGGGCTGCCGATTGGGCAGGAGCTGCTGCTGCGGGGGCAGTATTCGCTGTTTCTCCGAAGGCCACGGTTACGCGGTAGGGTTGCCCGTCTACGTCTACGGTCAGTACCTGCGGAGTGGTGGGCAGGGCAGGAGCTGCGGCGGTAGACGCAACAGCCGGTGCGCTCTTCTCGTGCAGATCCGCTTTCTTTTTAGCCACATCGGCCAGGAATTCAACTTTCGCTTTTCCTGAACGGTAGGCTTCGTACTGTGCCGGGTGCATGGCATATTCGAACAATTCTTCATCGTCTTCGCCTGTTTCCCATTGCTTTTCGTTCATTATCTTACGATACTTGTCGAGCGCATCGGGGTAGTTATCCTGCGGATTGCCGGTAAAGAATTCTCGTCCTTCGGTTTTTGCTTTTTCGATGATTTCCGGTGCAAGCGCTCCCGGCAGCCTTCCTGCCTTTCCGAGAAGCATATCCCAGATATCATCTGCGATCATACTCCAGCGAGCTTTCCCTTTTTCCATCTGCATCACATTCATCAGGGCCAGATTCTTAACATACTGGCTGAACGGCGTTACCAGTGGGGGATAACCGACGCGCGGCCATACATAAGCTACTTCGTCGAATAATTTGATCAGCAACTGGTCTTGCGACATCAGAGGCTTATTGTTCTTTATATTGCTTTTGTTGATAGACTCCAAATTCTTTTCCAGGTCGGACATCAGGCTACCCATCATACCGCCGGGAAGTCCGGGGCCGATCAGCAGGGAGTTCATCAAACGGTTTTTCGGGCTGATATACAATCCTAAGAAGTCATCCATGAATTCCTGGATCATGCTGCGTACTTTCATATACGCTTCCATATTGATCTCCGGTACTTTATAACCGGCATCTTTCAACATGGCCTGTACGGTCAGCAGGTCGGCATGGCCTGTACCCCATGAAAGCGGCTCCATACCTACGTCGATATAATCGCAACCGGCATTACAAACTTCCAGAATGGAAGCTACGTTAAATCCGGGGCCTGCATGGCTATGATACTGGATAGGTATTTCCGGGTGTTTCGCTTTGATGTTGGCTACGATCTGTCCCAATGAATAGGGACGACCGATACCGGCCATATCTTTGATACAGATCTCGTCGGCTCCCAGCTCGATCAGCTCCATGGCCATTTTTGTGTAATATTCGACCGTATGGATCGGTGAGTGAGTGATACACAATGAACATTGGGAGATCATGCCTGCTTCTTTTGCATACTTGATAGAAGGGGCGATGTTGCGTACGTCGTTCAACCCGCAGAAAGTACGGGTGATATCTGTACCCTGCGCTTTCTTTACTTTGTAGAAAAGCTGGCGGACATCGGCCGGAACCGGGCTCATGCGAAGTCCGTTCAGGGCACGGTCAAGCATGTGTGTCTGGATTCCTGCATCATGGAATGGCTTCGTCCATTCGCGTACGGCTTTATTAGGATTTTCTCCGAATAGTAAATTAACTTGCTCGAATCCTCCTCCATTGGTTTCAACACGGGCAAAACAGCCCATCTCTACAATAGCGGGGGCAACTCTGGTTAGTTGGTCTACTCTGGGGACATATTTTCCGGCAGATTGCCACATGTCTCTAAAGACCAAACTGAATTTGATTTCTCTCTTCATGATATTTTATGCTAGTATTATATTTTTTCAATTTTGGTAACCTTTCCTTGTCCACCGGTTACCATGCTCACAGCGGCTACAATAGCGGCCGTTGTTTTACCGGAGATATTTCCGGCTTGTGCCGCGGTGGTTTGTACTGCTGCTTGTTTTTTTACGACGACTTCTTCAGGTGCGTATTTGTTTACCAGTGCGATTAATCCTTTTCCGAGGTTGATAACGATCAAAAGAATTGCAAAAACCGTGGTCATTCCGACTACCATTAACAAAAGTCCAGTTTCTATGTTTTCCATATCTAATATTTATGACAATAAGTGTTGTGGGAAGCGATCAAAACAATCTCCGCCAAGTTATAAATTGCATGCAAAAATAACAAAATCTCGCAAATCTATGTGCTGTAGGACTATAAAAAAAGTGAAAGAATAGAAGATATGCTCTTTTGAATGTTTTGTTTCGTAGGATTAATGCGGGTTTTTGTGATAAATAGTTATTTTTATGAGATGGGGTTTCTGAATCGCTTCTGTCCAAAGTCGAATTGCTCCGGGATATTGCGAAACAATGTTGTGAAGAGAGGATTAAGGTATATGAGACAAAGAAAAGATAATATTTACGCTTTTGAGGTTTAATTGTTGGTGGTTGTGGGTTTAGCAAAATGAAGTGATATAGGGCGTTTTTTGAGTAAAAAGATTCTATATATCGGTTTCTTGTGGCGTATGTATTCTGTCAAATCGATGTTGTAGAATATTTCAAAATACAATATTTAACAATTTTCTCCGGGTATACATCTTTCACGATTCGTTTTAAACGAATTTTCAACTCGTTTAAAACGAAATTTTTTTCATTTGAAGCGAAATGAAATTTTGTCTTAGATGAAAAATATGTTAATAGCCGTTGCTCGTCGCCTTTTTTGAGGCTTTTTTGTGCGGGAAAGGTATGTTGAATAACATTTTTATTTTCTGTAGCAAGGTGAATATACGTCATGGATGAAAGATCGTATTGATGGTATGTTCGGGTAATCTGCGACTAGCTGCTCTGTGTTATCCTCTGGCTGCTTCACAATGTTGCTTTTGTGAGTCTAAATCAGTTGAAATGTTATTTGCTAAATCACTGACAGTCGCGTAAAAAACAACAGGCCTTGATTTGTACCCGTACAGCTTCTCTAAGAACGGGCTGAATTGACAATTTGATATTATGGTGGTCTACGGAATGTTGCTGTCATTTTGTTTATCACGGAATTCTCTGGTTAATGCTGAATATCTTTGTTTTATTTTTTACCTTTGCCCCTCAGAATAAAATGTATTATCATGGGAAATTTCTTTACATCCTTGTTCTCTTCTTCTAAAAAAAATGAGGATACAGTAGAAGAGAAAGTGAAAAACGATCAGAAAAACTTTGACATATTAAAATATGATGGCGTTCGTGCCCAGAAAATGGGGCAGGTGGCTTATGCTATTAAATGCTTTACCGAGGCGTTGAATATCGAAGAAGATTTTGAAACAATGAACTATCTGGTATCGGCATACTCCATGACCAATGAAACCGGAAAGGCATTGGATGTATTGAACCGCATGGTGGAGTTGGAGCCTGAGCATGTAAATACCTTGCTGACAAGGGTGAGCGTGCTTTTCATGCTGGACAAGGATCAGGATGTGATTGCCGATTGTATGCGCGTGATCGAGCTCGACGCTTCCAACCATCTTCCCTGGTTCCTGATGGCGAAAGCTAAAAGAACGACCGGCGATCCGCTGGGCGCTATTGCCGACCTGACGAAAGCGATCGCCCTGAAAGATGATTTTACAGATGCTTACCTGCTCCGTGCAGAGATCCTGCTGGCTATGAAACAGGGAAAAGAAGCATTGCCTGATATCGAAAAAGCAATCTCATTGGCTCCGGAAGAGGAAACAACCTATCTGGTAAGAGGAAAGATCCATGAATCTCTGGGCGACCTGGAAGCCGCCGCTGCTGATTACCAGCAGGCGCTCGACCTGAACCCGTTCAACGAAGATGCCTGTATCCTGAAAGGAACCCTTCTGATTACGAAAGAACAATTGGATGAAGCGATCGCTTTCTTTGATGATGCCATTGATATCAAACCCGATTTTGCCAAGGCTTACGCCGAACGCGGACGGGCAAAGAACCTGAAAGGCGATAAGGAAGGTGCTTTCGATGATCTGAAAAAATCGATCGAATTGAATCCGGAAGGAGAGGAGGCTAAGAAGTTTGAAGGACAGCATAATTTCGATAATATGTACAAAGGGGGTATTTTTTAACAGCTACATATCAGTTTATTAGTTGATTTCTATACAATGGATGATTTATTCTCTTTTTTGAGAAATCGTACATTTGTATCGAAAAAAACAGCTAACTCTTTGTTTATTAAAAAAAAGCCTCTATCTTTGCAGCCCGAATTGGTATAAGATAATAATAAATAAATATATAGAAA
>OGFC01001669.1_pt1 | contig 11974 bp, 10 predicted proteins | sample 1570841 | NCBI WGS metagenome assembly OGFC01 (sample SAMEA2582137, study PRJEB24529) | metagenome | biome: Human gut stool | place: China | collected 2011 | reverse complement strand
GTTTTCTTTAAAAATTAGAACGAAGTAGTAATTGTATATTTAAACTTATCTCCTCTAATTATTCTTTCAGTAAACATAACAGGAATTTCATCTTCAAAAGTAGTTCTCTCTATTTTTATAACTGGCTGAAATTTCATTAAATTCAAATATCTTGTTATTTCATCATCAGGAGTAATAGGATAAAAAGTTTCCTCTCCTTTAGAAAACTTTACAGAAAATCTATTTTTCAATATGTTGCAAAGAGATGAATTGCTTAATTCATCTATAGAAAAGAAGTCAAATTTTTCTGTAGACAGATATGCTTTTTCAAAAATAAGAGGAATAGAATCTACAAGTCTTAAACGAGTAATTCTGTGAACATTACTGTTTTCTTTTATCTTTAAAGCTTTCGATATATATTTATCAGCAGGAATTATTTCAAAAGATAAAACTTTAGAAACAGCTTCCTTTCCAAGTTTTTTCATTTCTTCTGTAAAATCATAAAATTTGTATAGATCAGGTTTTAATTGCTTTTGGGCTACAAAAGTTCCCTTTCCATGTTTTTTATAGATATAACCCATTTTTTCCAACTGAAAAATAGCCTGTCTTACAGTATCACGGCTTAAATTAAATTTATCGCATAGATCTCTTTCAGAAGGAATTTTTTCATGCTCCTTGAATTTGTCACATTCTATTTCTGAAAGTAAAAAGTTCATCAATTGCCCATATAATGGCATCTTATTGTTTTTATCAAAATCACACATAAATTCTCCTTCCCCTTGAATTTGAAATTATTTATAATAGTAGCATTATATAATATCTCTAAAATAAAATAAAAACAATAGTTTGGACTTAAAAAGTCTCTTTTAGGACTTGAAGTGTCATAAAAGAGACTTTTAATGTAAAACATTATTTTTTTAGAACTCTTAAAGTTTTTTCAATAGCTTTTAAAGTATAGTCAAGTCTGTAGAAACGAGCATTTTCACCCATATGTCCTATTCTAAGGACTTTGTTGCTTAAGTAAGAATAAGAATCAGCAATCATTACTTCAAAATTATGCAGAAGATAATCAGAAACTTCCTTACAGTTATATCCTTCTGGAAGACAGAAAGCAGTCACTGTTGGAGAGTATCCATTTTTCAGATAAAGGTCAACTCCCATATCCATAAGTCTTGTTCTTACATATTCAGCAGCAGTATGGTGTCTTTCTCTGACTTTTTCTACGCCCTCTTTATAAATATTATCAATAGCAACATCAAACGCCATTAGATCACTGGCAGGCATTGTATAAGGGAAAAGCTGTTTTTTTACACAATTTTTCCATAGAGATAAATTACAATAGAAAGAAGCAATTGGAGTTTTTCTATTTTCAATAGCTTCCCATGCATCATTGCTTACTGTCATAATTGTAATTCCAGAAGGAGCAGAGAAAACTTTTTGAGAACCTCCAAGGGCAATATCAATTCCCCATTCATCTACTTCTAATTGTACTCCACCTACAGCAGCAACACTATCAACTACTGTCATAATTCCTTCAGATTTTAAGATTTTGCAAATAACTTCCACATTGTTGAGTACTCCAGATGGAGTATCGCAATGAACCATAGTAGCATATTTAAAATCTTTATTTTTTTCAAGGAATATTCTTAATTTGTCAATATCAAGAGCTTTTTTTACATCAGTTTCAAAAAGAGTGACTTCTCCACCATAAGTTTTTACAAGTCCTTTAAATCCCTCTCCAAAAATACCATTTGATATAACTAAAACTTTATCTCCAGGCTCAGTAAGTGAAGCACATGCAGTATCTAACCCCAGCATACCTTCCCCATTCATTATTATAGTTTGAGCTTTCTTAGCACCAAATAATTTTCCAGTTTTTTTACATAGTTCTTCATAAAAAGCGAAAAAATTAGGGTCTAGATCAGGATTTCCAAAAAAGCTGCATCTAGCTTTCAACACATTTTCTCTTACCATTGTAGGTCCAGGAGTCATCATAAGATAATTAGCTTTATACAATCAATCCACCTCCAAAAAATTAAAACCTCTTTATTTCTTTAATTATATCACAAATTAAATATTTTTTAAGAATTTTTTAGGTTTTTTCTGGCAACAGACAGCATAAGTTTTATCCTATTTAATTGATTAACTTCAGAATAAGCAGGGTCATAATCTATAGGAGCTATATTGACATTAGAATATTCTGATCTCAACTTCTTAATCATACCTTTTCCTGTTATATGATTTGGAAGACATCCAAAAGGTTGAACACAAACTATATTAGGAACATCTTTTTCAATGAATTCTATCATTTCTCCCATAAGAAACCATCCTTCTCCAGATTGATTTCCTATTGAGATATATTGAGAAGTTTTTTTAGCAAGGTCTTGAATAGAATCTTCATGACCAAATCTAGGATTCTTTTGTAAAGCATTATTTAATACTTTTGTATACTGGTCTATTACCCAAAGGGCAGCTTTAAGTTTCATTGCTGCAATTTTACCTTTGAATCTTTCTGTAATAAAGATATCACTATATATACAATATTTTACAAAGCTCATAAGACTTGAAGTATATACTTCTCCACCTTCAGCTTCAATGAAGTAAGCTAAATTATTATTGGCAAAAGGACTGAACTTAACAAGAATTTCTCCAACTATTCCTACTTTTATTTTCTTTTCATCAGAGACTTCAATCTTAGAAAAATCTTCTACTATTGCATTTATATTACTTTTAAATTGAGAAAATTTACCATTTGCTATGTTTTCTTTAACTTTTTCATTCCATTTTTCATATAATTCCAAAGCACTTCCTTTGATTTTTTCATAAGGACGTACATGATAGAGAAGCTTCATAAGAATATCTCCATATGATACAGCTATCAGACATTTATGAGCAAAAGGAAGAGTGATAGAGAAACCTTCCTGTTTTTCAAAACCGCTTGCATTTAAAGATAAAATTGGTATTTTTTCAAAGCCGCTGTCTCTAATAGCTTTTTTCAAAAATCCAACATAGTTGGTAGCACGACAGCTTCCACCAGTTTGAGAGATCATAACAGCAGTTTTATCAAGGTCGTATTTTCCTGATTTAAGTGCTGCAATAAGTTCTCCAATAACTAATATAGATGGATAGCAGGCATCATTATTGACATATTGAAGTCCGCAATCTAATGCTTCCTGTGTCTCTTCTAAAACTTCAAGATTATATCCTTCAGCTTTGAAAGCAGTTTTCAATAATTTAAAGTGCATAGGTGCCATTTGTGGAGCTAAAATAGTGTATTCTTTTTTCATTTTCTTTGTAAATTGGGCTTTTTTGTATTCTATTTTCTTTTTAAGAGAAGATCTAAGAGCATTTTTCTTGTAATCAAGAGCAGCTAAAAGACTTCTTATTCTTATTTTTACAGAACCAAGATTGCTTATTTCATCTATTTTCAGAAGAGTATGAACTTTTCCGTGATTAGCTAAAATTTCTTCTACCTGATCAGTAGTTACAGCATCTATACCACAGCTGAAACTATTTAATTCAATAAGTTCAAGACAGCTGCTTTTTCCAACATAGGCAGCAGCTCTGTACAATCTTGAATGATATGTCCACTGATCTATTACTCTGAGCTCTTCATCTAAAGAAGCGAGACTGGCAACAGCATCTCCTGTAAGAACAGCTATTCCAAATGAATTTATTATATTTGGGATACCATGATGAATCTCTTTATCACAATGGTAAGGTCTACCACAAAGAACTACTCCAGTTTTTCCAGTTCTTTCTAAATCAGCAATTATTTCAAGAGCTTTGTTTCTCATATCTTTTCTGAAATTATATTTTTCTTCCCATGCTGCATCTACAGCCATTTTAGCTTCGGATTTTGTTATTCCAAATCTTTCAAATTCTTCAAATACAGTTTTGTAAAGTACTTCCTTACTTTCAAATGAGAAGAAAGGTAATATCAAATCAATATGTTTTTCTTTTAAGATATCCATGTTGTTATTAATAACTTCTGGATAAGACATAACAATTGGACAGTTAAACTGATTAGAAGATTTTATATCTTCTTTTTCCTCAAATATAACACAAGGATAGAATATTCTTTTTACCCCTTTTTCTATAAGATCTACAATATGTCCATGAACAAGTTTTGCAGGATAGCATATAGAATCAGAAGATATTGTGTCTATTCCTTTTTCGTATAATTTTTTAGATGAGTCATCAGATATAATTACCCTAAATCCAAGATGAGTCAATAATGTAAACCAGAATGGATATGAATCATAAAAATTCAATACTCTAGGAACACCAATTTCTCCTCTTGTAGCTTTTGAAGGCTCTAAAGGTGTGTAATTAAATAATCTGTTGTACTTATAATCAAACATATTAGGAGCTGTATTTTTCTTCATTTTTCCAAGTGGATTGTCGCATCTGTTACCAGAAATGAAAGTTTCTCCATTTTTGAACTTATGAATAGTCAGCAGACAATGATTATTACAAAGTTTACATCTAGTAAGATTTGTAGTACAGTTGAAATTATTAAGTTCATCAAGAGTCATAATAGTTGAACTTTCTTCAGCTTGCTCCATGGCTATAAGGGCAGCTCCAAAAGCTCCCATAAGTCCAGCAACATTAGGTCTGATTACATTTCTTTCTGAAACTAATTCAAAAGCTCTTAGTACAGAATTGTTAAGGAAAGTTCCACCTTGTACAACTATATTTTTACCTAATTCATCTTTATTTTTTATTTTTATAACTTTAAAAAGAGTATTTTTTACAACAGAATAAGAAAGTCCAGCAGATATATCTGAGACTTCTACTCCATCTTTTTGAGCCTGTTTAACTTTTGAGTTCATAAATACAGTACATCTAGTACCAAGGTCAGCAGGAGATTTAGATTCCATTCCCAATCTTGAAAATTCTAAAATATCCATTCCAAGTGAATGAGCAAATGTTTCAAGGAATGATCCACACCCTGAAGAACAAGCTTCATTTAAAAGAATGGAAGTTATAATACCATCCTGTATTTTCAGACATTTCATGTCCTGTCCACCAATATCAAGTATAAAATCAACATTTGGCTGGAAGAATTGAGATCCTTTGTAATGAGCCATAGTTTCAACTATACCAATATCAACTCTCAGTGCTGCTTTAATAAGGCTTTCTCCATATCCAGTAACACATGAACCTTTGATAATAACTTTTTCAGACATCTTTGAATACAAATTCTTAAGTGTAGCAATAATATTATCAAGTGGATTTCCTTTATTATGAGAATAGTGAGAGAATAATATCTCTTTTTCTTCTGAAATAAGAACCACTTTAATAGTAGTAGAACCTGCATCTATTCCTAAATAAGCATTTCCTTCATAAGTACTTAAATCTCTTGTTTCTATTTTTTCTTTTTCATGTCTTTCAAGAAATTCATTAAGTGCATCTTCGTTTTCAAATAATGGCTGCAACCTTGAAGTATCAGAAGTATCTTTTTCATTAAGATGTTCTATTTTTGTTTTAAGTTCATCATATGAAAATACAGATTCATTTTCTTTAGCAAGGAAAGCAGCTCCCTGAGCAACAAAAAGCTGTGAATTTTCAGGGAAAACGACATCTTCAGAAGTAAGTTTCAAAGTGTCGATAAATCTATTTCTAAGCTCACTTAAAAAGAAAAGAGGCCCTCCTAAAAAAGCTACTTTTCCAGTTATTTTTTTACCACAGGCAAGACCTGTTATAGTTTGGTTGACTACAGCCTGAAGTACAGATACAGCTATATTTTCTTTTTTTACCCCTTCATTGATAAGAGGCTGTATGTCAGTTTTTGCAAATACTCCACATCTTGCAGCAATAGGATAGATAGAATCGAATCCCTTAGCAAGTTCATTAAGACCTGAAGCATCTGTATCTAAAAGAGTAGCTATTTGATCAATGAATGCTCCTGTACCACCAGCACAGCTTCCATTCATTCTTTGATCCATATCCTTTTTAAGGAAAGTTATTTTTGCATCTTCTCCACCTAATTCTATAGCTACATCAGTTTCTGGTATAAGTGTTTCGATAGATTTGATACAGGCAATAACTTCTTGAACAAAATCTATTCCAATCCATGAAGATATTCCCATTCCACTGGAACCAGTGATACTTATTCTGTATCTTATATCTTCACCAAAATTACTTTTAATATGTTCTAAAAATTCATCAAACATTTTCTTTGTTGTTTCTCTAACATTTGAAAGGTGTCTTTGATAAATTGAGTAAATAATATTATCCTTTTCATCAAGACAGACTATTTTTATAGTAGTAGAACCAACATCCATTCCTATATGAAATTCTCTCATAAATTAATCTCCTTATTATTGTTTCATTTAAATATAATGTGATTTTTATGAGAGATTGTTAAATCAAAAGAATTCGGGAACCATACCGTTCAAGGATTGTATAAAATGTTAAACTATCTTTTTGTGGATAAATAACAGTATTTATGCAAGGCTCTTCTGTAACAATCTCTGTCATTTCTAAAAATGCAGGCATAGGATTTTTTAAATTTGTCCTGTCTGCAAGTTCTATTTTGTCTATTTTTATGAAGCTATATTCTCGACTGCTCTCTATTTTACCTAAAAGAAGAATGTTTTGAGGTAAATCTTTAAAGGCAGAATGCTTTTCCTGAATATCAAAATTAGAAGTAAAAAACATAAACATAAATGAAATTATAAAATAAAATAATCTCACTGTCATATTTGCCTCCTTTGTAAACCTAAAAATTATAAAGTTTCTACATCAGAGTGAACTTTATAAATAATATCTTTCCGTTCTATGATTATTTCTGTATTTTTTTTGAGATAATCAGATTCCCTTATACTGTTTAGAAGTTCAAGGCTGGGATTAATAGCTCTTGGGTGTCCGACACTGAGAAGCATACTGTAATCTCCATGAGTATCTCCATAAGCATAGCTTTTCATCAAATCAATGCCATATTTCTGGCAGAACATATGTATAGATTTCATTTTATTTTCTGAATCCCACATAGGTGAAATTTTTCCTGAAAGAACTCCATCTTTTATATGGTATACAGAACCGCAGAAATCATCAGCTTTCCATTTTTTAGCCATTCTAGACACTAAAAAATCAGGACTTCCAGAGATGAAAATAACTTTATGTCCCTGTTCCTTATGCCATTTTATCATTCTTCTAGTATAAGAATAAACTCTGTTTCCTTTTAACTCAACTACCTGATCTGCTACAAAATCATTATATTTTGTAGAGAGCCCTTTTATAGCATCAACATAAGTTTGAGTAAGTCCAAGGAGATATTTATCATAGTCTCCAACTCTCTCATCCCAAAGCTTGAAAGCTTCTTTTACTCTTGTGTCATATTCTCTAAAATCCAGCAATTCATATTTTATAAGTTTCTTAAAATGCTCAGTCAGAAGAGAATTTCTATAAATTGTCCCATCAATGTCAAAAAATGCTGCAATCATATATATCATCCCCTCATTTTTTATATGAAATTAATTCTCCATGTTAAGAAATTATAGTTCAAAAATGAAAAAAAGTCAATTTTTCTCATTGTTTATTGACTAAAATATGGTAAAATTAACATAATAGTATTTTTTACAAAAAAGGTGTGTGAAATATGAAAAAAATAAAACTAGTTTTTATATATTTTCTGTTAGCAATGACAATTTTTGCTCAAGAGGGATATATAGCATCTTTTAATACACTAAGGCTGGGGAAAAGTCAGAAAGACTATATATTGACAGCACAGGCACTCGAGATGTTTGATATAGCAGGGCTTATAGAAGTAATGGATGCAGAAGGTGTAGAAAAACTTATCAATGCTCTGGATAAGGTGTCGGGAGAAAAATGGGATTATCACATTTCTCCATATCCAGTAGGAAAAAATAGCTATAAGGAATATTTTGCTTATGTGTGGAAAAAAGATAAAGTAGAATTTTTAAAAGAAAGAGGATTCTATAAAGATACAGAAGAAAAATTTGCAAGACCTCCATATGGAGCAGATTTTAAAATAGGAGAGTTTGATTTTACATTTGTTCTTGTACATTCAGTATTTGGAAAAAATGAAAGTGCAAGGAGAGCGGAAGCTTTTAAAATGAATGAAGTATACGATTATTTTCAAAATCTGGATTTGAAAGAAAATGATGTTATTATTGCTGGAGACTTTAATTTATCTGGATTTGATGAATCATTTGAGAAATTGCTTTCCCATCCTGATAAAATAATATATGCTTTAAGCCCAGTTATTAAAACAACACTGGGAAAGAAAAGCTTGGCAAGTTCTTATGATAATATGTTTCTCTCTACAATATATACTAAAGAATTTACAGGGAAAAGTGGAGCCTTGGATTTTACTCAGGGACAATATAGACTTATGAAAGATAAAATATCAGATCATCTTCCTATATTCATAGTAGTAGAAATATCAGAGGATGATGACTAAAACATAGAGGTAACGATGAAAACAGCATATGTATTTTTTAATGGACAGCTTGAAGGGAGCAGAGAATTTTATATAAAATTATTGGCTAAAGAAAAAGGAGACATTTATTGTGCTGATGGTGGAGCTAACCATTTAGAGACTTTAGGGATTTTACCCTTAGAATTATGGGGAGATCTTGATTCTGTAACAAAGGAAATCATAGAGAAATATCGTAATAATAAAGTAACAATAAAAAAATTTCCTAAGGATAAAGATTATACAGATGGTGAGTTGATATTACAGCATATTTCCAAGATGGATTATGATAAGATTACTATAATTGGAGGACTGGGAGGAAGAATAGATCATTTATTGACTAACCTGAATCTCATATTTAAATTTAAGAATCTTATGTTTGTGACAGAAAAAGAAAAAATATTTTCTATTGAGAAAAAAGCTGAATTGACAGAATTAAATGGAAAAACTATTTCTTTTGTTCCTTTCTCTGAAAAAGTTGAAGGGCTTACATTAGAAGGATTCAAGTATCCATTGAATAAATATACACTCCATCAGGGGGATTCCATCTGTATGAGCAATGTAGCTGTAGAAGACAGGTGCAGAGTAACTTTTGATACAGGGAAATTGATGGGGATAGTATTAAATGGATAAATTATTGTAGGAGGGGGAGCATATGTTAAAGGTATGGATAGTTATAGGGATATCATTATTAATAATTGCAGCATATATCGGAATTCTTTTGGTGAGTTCAACAAAAGAATCAGATGATAAATATGTTGTGGGAATATTAAAAACAGGATATAAGGTATTTGAATACTTCAATAGAAAGAAAAATAATTTAGGTGTATATTTCTCTTATGCTATTCTATGGGTAGGATATATGGTCTTGAATGGAAGAAAACCTAAACTAAAAAAAGATACAATGAAGTAAACTATTGACAGAAGCACATTATTGTAGTATAATTTTTCGAGAATTTAATATCAGGAGGATAAAATGCTGAAAGAAGGAATGAGCTTAACACTTGAAAAAATAGTAAATGAAAATGAAACAGCAGCTAAGATCGCATCTGGAGCTTTAAATGTTTTTGCAACACCAATACTTATAGCATTTATGGAAAATGCCTCATTTGGACTGGTACAGAAAGAACTTCCAGCAGGAGAAACAACAGTAGGAATATCAGTAGATATAAAGCATTTGAAAGCTAATCTTGTAGGAGATAAAATTAAATGTGTATCTGTTCTTGAAAAAATTGATGGTAAAAAACTTGATTTCTCTGTAAAAGTGTATCATGGAGATACTCTAGTTGGAGAAGGAAAGCATGGAAGATTTATAGTAAACGAAGAGAAATTTTTAAGTAAATTAAAAGGGTAGTCCCAGTACTATCCTTTTTTTAAGGAGTAAATAAATTTTAATAATATATTTTAAAAGGGGGAAAAATGGATAATAGCATGGAAAAAATAGGAAGCAAGACAAAGCTTCTGTTAGGGGCACAACACGTGCTTGCAATGTTTGGAGCAACAGTTTTAGTTCCTTTTTTAACTGGATTGAATCCTTCTATCGCACTTATAGCAGCAGGAGCAGGAACACTGATATTTCACTTTTGTACTAAGAGGATAGTACCAGTATTTTTGGGATCTTCTTTTGCGTTTATAGGAGCTTTATCTCTTGTATTGAAAGATGAAGGGATAGGAGCTGTAAAAGGCGGAGTTATAGCAGCAGGATTTATTTATCTGTTAATGGCTTACTTGGTAAAAGTTTTTGGTGTAGAAAAGATTAAATCTTTTTTCCCGCCAGTAGTAACAGGACCAATTATAATGGTAATAGGGCTTAGAATGAGTCCAGTAGCTTTGAGCATGGCAGGATATGCAAATGGTAAGTTTGATCCTAAAAGCTTGATAATTGCTTTGGTAGTTATTATTTCTATGATAAGTATTACAATAATGAAAAAATCATTTTTTAGACTAGTTCCAATTTTAATATCTGTAACATTGGGATATGTGGTGGCTATGTTTATGGGGCTTGTAAGCTTTGAGCCTATTGCAAAAGCAAATTGGATAGGGCTTTCAGCAGAAGCTGCAAATGATCTTTTTACACTTCCTCACTTTTCTGTAAGTGCAGTACTTGCAATAGCTCCTATAGCTTTAGTAGTTTTTATTGAGCATATTGGAGATATTACAACAAATGGTGCTGTTGTAGGAAAAGATTTCTTTAAAAATCCTGGAATACACAGAACACTTATGGGAGATGGAGTTGCTACAATAGTGGCAGGACTTTTAGGTGGACCTGCAAATACTACTTATGGAGAAAATACAGGAGTTCTAGCAGTAACTAAAGTTTATGATCCATCAATTTTGAGAATAGCAGCTTGTTATGCTATTGTTTTGGGACTTCTAGGTAAATTTGGAGTTATCCTTCAAACTATACCTGCTCCAGTAATGGGAGGAGTTTCAATAATATTGTTTGGAATGATTTCATCAGTAGGAGCAAGAACATTAGTAGATGCAGGATTGGATTTTTCTAACTCAAGAAATCTTATCATAGCATCATTGATATTTGTATTTGGAATAGCAGTAGATAATATTGTTATCTGGAAAACAGTTTCTCTTTCTGGACTTGCACTTGCAGCTCTTGCAGGAGTAGTTTTAAATAAGGTTCTTCCTTTAGATAGAGAAGTAGCAATAAATAAAAAAATAGATTAATTTGAAAATCCATTGATCATGCAAAATTTATGATTGATGGATTTTTTATTTTCCAAGGGAAAAGATACCAATGAAAATTAAGTTAAGAAATAAAGATATAAATAGAAGAGAATGAAAAAAATCTTTGTTTAGGTTGGAAAAATAAACGTAAAGTGGTATAATTAGAGCAATGGAGAAGCTAAAGGAAAAAAGAAGTTGTGAATTGATGAATATTGACGAGTAACTTATAAGTTTTTAAATTTCTTCTCTTGTAAGTTCTATTTCTCCACGCTTAATGGATTGACGAGTAACTTATAAGTTTTTAAATAATAAGCTTGTATATAATTCTTGTGGCTTTTTACAAATTGACGAGTAACTTATAAGTTTTTAAATTTAGATGGGAAAAGGCAAGAGATAGAAGCTAGATGGATTGACGAGTAACTTATAAGTTTTTAAATATTAGATATAATCTTTAAAGGGTTAGGGGTTAGTGCATTGACGAGTAACTTATAAGTTTTTAAATTTTAGTAAGTCTTGCTTCTTTTTGAAGAAGTTCATATTGACGAGTAACTTATAAGTTTTTAAATCCTTGTGTTCCTTGTATTCCACTAGCTCCTATAGGAATTGACGAGTAACTTATAAGTTTTTAAATACATAAACAAGCAAGTTTTATATAAGATAAAAGGAATATTGACGAGTAACTTATAAGTTTTTAAATGAGATAAAAAATTTAAGAGGAAACACACAAGCAGAAATTGACGAGTAACTTATAAGTTTTTAAATCTGATTGTAAATCCCTCTATAAAGTTAGTTCCACCAATTGACGAGTAACTTATAAGTTTTTAAATAACTATAAAAGAACTTGAATTTTTAAGAATTGTATCATTG
>OGFC01001662.1_pt1 | contig 11995 bp, 10 predicted proteins | sample 1570841 | NCBI WGS metagenome assembly OGFC01 (sample SAMEA2582137, study PRJEB24529) | metagenome | biome: Human gut stool | place: China | collected 2011 | reverse complement strand
CATTTTCTTCCTCGGCAACCGGCTTCAGGACAAGCGGGAATTGTGGCTCAAGGCCAAGGATATTCTGACCCATTGCCTGCTTTTCGGAACGACCGGCTCCGGCAAGACGGAGACGCTCGTTTCCCTGTCCTACAACGCGCTGGCAACAGCCAGCGGGCTGTTCTACATCGACCCCAAAGCATCGCCCAAGCTGGCCGTGCAGATATGGCAGATGGCGCGTTTTCTGGGGCGTGACGATGATTTTCGCGTGTTGAACTACGGCACAAGCGGAAAAGTGAAGGGGAAAAGCCCCCGTCGCCTTTCCAACACCAACAACCCGTTCACATTCGGCTCGGCGGAAGCCCTGACGCAGCTTCTTGTTTCCCTCATGCCCGCGTCGGATGGGGCCAATTCCATTTTCGCGGACAAGGCGCAAGCCCTGATTTCCGGCGTCATGTATGCCCTGGTTGACCTGCGGGACAAGGGCCTGCTCAAGCTCTCCACCTCGATCATCCGCGATTCTCTGGCGCTGGAAAAATGTGTGGCTCTGGCCCTGCACCCCGAACTGGATGAGGAATCCCGCGCGTCCATCCAGGCGGCTCTTGCCACCTCCGGCTGGATTGCCGGGCGCGACCTGAAAGACCAGCCGGAATCTTTCGCGGAGCAGTTCGGCTACGCGCAATCCTACTTCGGCAAGGCACTGTCCAGTCTGACCGACACCTATTCCCACATCTACGGCGCGGAAGATGGGGAAGTGGACTTCAGTGATGCCATCATGCAACGACGCATCCTCGTGGTTTTATTGCCTTCTCTTGAAAAAGCTCCCGCTGAACTCGCCAGTCTTGGCAAGATAAGCCTTTCCGCCATCCGTAATGCCTGTGCTGTTGGTCTCGGCGCAAACATTGAAGGTGATGCCGCTGATGTTCTTGAAGCATTGCCCACTGATGCCATTGGCATAGGTCCGTATCTCTGCATTGTGGATGAATATGCCGCAATCGTAACGCCAGGTTTTGAAGTTGTTCTTACACAAGGACGCGGCCTTGGCATTGCAGCCATTGTTGCTTCGCAGGATTATGCCGGTATTTTGGAAGCTGATCAGAAGGGAGCGCAACAGATGGTTGCGAATACCTGTTTGAAAATCTTCATGCGAATGCAGGACGCTGAAAAAACATGGGAACTGATACGCGGGCAGGCCGGACAAAGCACTGTCCTTCGCACCACAGGATTCAACGTCAACGAGCAAGTCAGTTCCGACTACCGTGACGCCATGAATACTACAATAGAGCAGGAAGACCGTGTTGTTCTGCGCGACTTGCAGGAACAGATAGAGGGCGAAGCCCACTTTGTCTTTTCCGGCCAGATCGTCCGGGGAGACATGTTCTACGCCAATCCCTCTCTCAAAAAGGCGCAACTGCGTGTGCCGCAGTTGCTGCAATTGGCTCAAGGAGCAACGTATGAAAATGCCGCGTAGAAAAAAGAACCTAAAACAGAGCGGTTTTCACTACCGGACGACTTTTCACAGAAACAGCTTGTACGGAACATGGAAAGTTTCGCCGATACGCTTGGCCATATTGACCGAAATATTGCGTTTTCCGCTTTCCATGTCGGAAACCATGTTCTGGCTGATACCCAATCTTTCCGCCAATTCCGCCTGTGTGATGTCCTCCTTGCCGCGCAGGCCGCGCAGCATCATTGCGGGATTCGCATTAGGAAAAACCTCATCTGCACTAACGATTTCTTCTCCATTGGCGTTCACTCGGCGTACCTTGTGCCCCGCCAAAGACAGTACGCTCCTGATAGCATCAGCTACCGCTCGCGCTTTGCCTGTGGGAACCGTCAGCGAAATCACTTCCTGCCCTTCCTTGATGTCCAGTACGGCCTGTCTTGCTTCACACGGATGGAATCTCAATTCAGCCTGCATTGCTGTTCTCCTATTTGAACTGCCGGTAATTCACATTTTCATGAGTTCCGGTGTAACAAATTTCAATGACACGCACAGTATTGCTTATCACTTCCCACACTGCCACATAGCGGGGTTTGCCCTTATTCAGGTGGCAATGGTGATATTCACCTTTCTTACCTACGAGCTTGCCGTAATGATGCCATTCCGGTTGAACCGGACCTTCCAATTCCAGTTCGCCCTTCAGCAACGCAAGAGTTTCAAAAACGGCACTTGGCAATCCATCGGCCTGTTTTTTGGCCTTTCGGGTAAAATCCACGTCCCAGAGAGCAATTTGGTCGTCAGCGATGTCCATAGCTCAAATATGACCAAAACAGTCATAATGTCAAGGGCGATATAACTTCGTTTGCTGTTCTATTTCAACCAAAGGATACGCTATGTTTTTGCACAAATCCTTTCTGTTCGCAGTCTTGTTGTTTTGCTGGTTTGTTGGAGCTGGCAGTATCGCTCACGCCGGAACCCCCATGTCTGACCGGCTCGCCGTGGAAGCTGGCGTCAAAGCCGACATCGCCAAAGACCTGTCTCAGCCTCATATGCCTCTGGAAACGCTTTCCGGCAGAACCTGCCTTGACGGTCGTCCCGTGGACAGCTTTGAGGGAGACATCCTTGAATACTGGTCAAATCTCGAATGCCCCTATTGCGGCATTCAGGAGCCGCTTCAGGCGCAACGCAACAATCCCAATCTGTGCATCGTTGTACGGCATATCCCGTCTGATGAATACGGCGAATCCCTCAAAAAAGCTCTGGCGTATGAGGCATTGCGCGGTTTTTCCGGCAATGCGGCGCATCGTTTTTGGGATGCCGTCCTGCCCAAAACCTCACTCGGCATTCCCGTTCCATACGAAGCCGCTTTGCAGGTCGCACTACAGGAAGCGGCCATTGCGCCGGAAGCCTTTGCGGACGCTCTGCAAGCTGTTGCTCCTCTCATAAGCGCGGATATTGTCGCCGCGCAATCACGCATCATGTCCACGCCGACATGGATTCTGGACGGCATCCGCTTTCCGGCCTGCGATTTCAAGGCCGGAGAACTGCCTGCGGCTCTGGAACTGGCCCGCAAAACCCGCGCCGGGGACGCGGACGCTCAGGAGCGCGTCATTGGGATCATCACGCGCGGCCTGCTCAATGAGGCGCTTTTGTAGCCGGAGGAGAAAAGTGCTTGACCTTTTGCCAAAGCCCTTTTATCTTACTTTCAAGCTAATACTTGAAAATAAGAAACAAGGAGAACAGGCATGGAACTGGCCAAGCTCACCTCGCGCTGTCAACTCACGCTTCCCCGCGAAGTCCGGCAAAAGCTCGGCGTCAAGGAAGGGGACAAGGTTGTCTTTTATGAACATGACGGGCGCATTGTCATTGACAACGCTGAAAAGCTGAAACTCGCCCAATCGGAACACAATGACGGGTAGCTCCGCTCTCGCGCCGCCTGCCTGTCTTTTGTAAAGGATAGGAACGCATGGCCAGACGGCGCAAGCAGACAAACGATCCTCGCCAGTTGTCGTTGTTCGACGTGATGGCGACACAGATCGAGGAAATACGGGAAGAAAACATTCAGGACGATATGCGGGAGGAAGCCGCTCCCCCCGCACAGGACGAACAGATACAGCCTGCTTCCGCTGTGCCGGAGCCGGAAAAAACACAGGGCTTTTCCTTTCCGACACAGAAGGCGGAAAGAACGCTCCTCGGCATCAACGGCAACGGCGAATCCGTGTACGAAATGCGCGACGGCTCGCGCATGTACAGCCGTGACCCGAACATCATGCAGGTCATGGACGGCGGCAAACGAACGCCGGAAAAGCTGTTTGAGGCCGGAGCCGACGAGTACCTGACCATACAGGAAATTCACCATTTCACGCAGACCCTTCCCTGGGAGGTGCAACATGCTCGACAGACAAACGTATCCTCTGGAAATCGCAAGAAAGGTTCTCAAGCCAGAAATGATTCGAGAAGTCAGAAGCGCGGGGTTCAGCAATTCGGCTTATTTAATTCTGGACAGATGGGCGCTGAACAGCCCGGAAAAACTTCGGCAACTGGAGATGGAGGGCGACCTGGCCCTGCTCGTGAGGCTGGATCAGCAGCAGACACTGGAGAAGCAAACCCTGAGCAGCGAATCAGCCCGGCAGGCGAGTCTGCGGGGGATGTCGGACTTCGAGATATTGCAGAGCTGCGGGGTCGAGATGAACCTGTAAACTTCCGCATAACCCCGGAAGTTCGGCTGGGCGTTGGCGGCGCGAAAACCAAATATGCGGATAACGTCGCCGCCATCCGCCTGCTGCAACAGCTTCAGGCCAGCAACGCAAAACTGGCCGCGCCGGAAGAACAGAAAACCCTTGTCCGCTATGTGGGCTGGGGCGGTCTGCCGCAGGTCTTTGATCCCAAAAACGAGCAGTGGGTCGCCGAATACCGGGAAATGCAGGGGCTGCTTGCCCCGGACACCTACTCCGCCGCCCGCCGCTCCACACAAGACGCGCACTATACCTCGGAAGCGGTCATCCGGGGCATCTATCAGGGGCTTTCCCGCCTCGGCCTCGGTACTGGCGAACCGCTCCGCGTTCTGGAGCCTTCGGCGGGCATCGGCAATTTTATCGGCCTTTGCCCCGAACACTTCAACGCCAATTTTCTTGCTGTCGAGCTTGACCCCACAACTTCATCCATCGCGCAATACCTGTATCCTGAGGCCAGGCATTACAACACCAGCTTTCAGAGCGTTGGCCTCAATGCTCCGCATTTCGATCTGATTGTCGGTAATCCGCCTTTCGGCAAGCAATCGCTCTACGATCCCAACTTCCCAGAACTGCGGAAATTCTCCATTCACAACTACTTTCTGGCCAAGTCCATCAGCCTCCTCCGGGAAGGCGGCGTGGCCGCGTTCGTGGTCAGCCGCTATTTCATGGATACCGTCGATTCCGCAGCCCGTGAGCATATCGCGGGACAGGCCGACCTGCTCGGCGCTATCCGCCTGCCGTATACAGCCTTTCGCCAGAACGCGCTTACTGATGTCACGACCGACATCGTGTTTTTCCAGCGCCATAACGGCGAAAACAAGCGAAGTACAGATTGGGTCACAACAGGGTCGGACTTTGTGGACGACCTCCAGAACGGCGGGACGCGCCAGGCCGTCATCAATAACTATTACCTCCAGAACCCCGGCCAAATCATCGGCAGAATGGTCTTTGACGGTGGCATGTACGCGAAGGAGCTGTTCTGCCTCACCAGCACGCCAGTGGAATTCGGCCCGGAAATCGTCAAACGCCTTGAGGCGCTTCCGGCGGACTGCTTCGTGCCACGCGAGGAAAGTCCTCAGAATACGAAAGTCAGAGTACGCAACGCCGACTTCATCAGCAGCGAATATTTCCAGGGGCTGAAGACCGGCGCGTTGTGCGTGGAACCGCAAAGCCGGAAGATTGTCTTCAAGGTGGCCTCCGCCTTTGGCGAAAGCGATTACGACATCCTGCCGGTCAAGAACGAAACCGCCCGCCTGCGTCTGGCGGGCATGATTCAAATTCGGGATACGTTGCGCGCATTGCTCAATGAGGAAAAGAGCAACGGCGATGAAAGCCGGATGACGGTTCTGCGTGGCCGTCTCAACAGTCAGTATGACGCTTTCGTCAAAAAATACGGACACCTCAACTCACAGACCAATCGCGGTCTGATGCGTGACGATCCCGAACACTCCCTGCTGGAATCACTGGAACTGGATTACGACAAGGGGCTGTCGCCGGAAACGGCCCGCAAGCATGGCGGCGAGGCTCGGCAGGCGTCAGCGAAAAAGGCCGCGATTTTCCGGCAACGGGTACTCAATCCCGCTCAGGCGGCGGAAACGGCGGAAAACGCCAGAGACGCCCTGCTCATTGCCCTGCGGGAAAACGGCAGGGTGGATTTCAGCCGCATGGCGCAGCTTCTGCATCGTCAGGCGGAGGACATTCAGACGGAACTGCGGGAACATGGGCAGATTTTCCTGAATCCCGCCAGTGAGGAATGGGAAATCCGCGACAGATACCTGACCGGCAATGTGCGGGCAAAACTGGCGCGGGCGAAGGAAGCCGCGCAAACGGACACGCGTTTCGCTCCCAATGTGGAGGCGCTGACCGCCGCCATGCCGCCGGACATTGAGGCCGTGGACATCGGCATCAAATTCGGATCGGCCTGGGTTCCGGCACAGGTCATTTCGGACTTTGTGGAACACTTGCACGGCGGCAAGGGGACGCAAGAGATCAGCTATCTGCCCACGCTTGGGCGCTGGCTGGCGAAAGTAAGCATCTGGGACATGGCCATAAGTGACAGCGTGTGGGGCATTCCCGAATATCCGGCGGAAAAGATTCTTGAATCCCTGCTTATCAACAGACCTATCAAGGTGGAAGAAGACAGTGGTCACAAGGATGAACACGGCAAGCCCATCATGGTCATCAACCAGGAACTGACCGCCGCCGCCATGCAAAAAGCCGAAGAAATCAGGCAGGCGTTTCTGGATTGGGTGTGGACGGACGATGAACGGCGCGACATGCTCACCAAACTCTACAACGAGCGATTCAACACCAACGTGCCGCCGACCTATGACGGTTCCCACCTTGAGCTGGTGAACGCATCCGAAGCTGTCAAACTGCGTCCGCACCAGAAAAATGCCGTATGGCGGGCAATTCAGGAAGGAACTTGCCTGTTTGACCATGTTGTGGGCGCGGGAAAAACATTGGCCTGTGTGGCAACAGTGATGGAATCAAAACGCATGGGCTTTCTTTCCAAGCCCATGATTGTTGTACCCAATCACTTGTTATTTCAATGGAAAGATGAGTTTTACAAATTGTATCCCGACGCCAATATTCTTGTTGCTGACAAGACGGATTTCACCAAACAGAACAGGCAGCGGCTCTTTGCCAAAATCGCCACAGGCGATTGGGATGCCGTTATTGTGGCGCACTCATCCTTTCGCAAGATTGATATGCCGCGCGATGTGCAGGAAGAAATTCTTCAGGAACAGATTGATATGGTTGTGAACGCCATTACGGCCGCAAAAGAGGCGGCAGGCGGGCGGGCCACCATCAAGCAACTGGAAAAGCAGCGGGAGAAGATGGAAAACCGCTACCAGGAACTGATCGCTTCGGCAGGCAAGAAAGACGAGAATGTGGACTTTTCGGATTTGGGCGTGGACGCGCTGTTCATCGACGAAAGCCATGAGTTCAAGAATTTGGCCTTTCAAACCACAATGAACGTCTCCGGCCTCGGCAACATCACCGGTTCCGCCAAGGCGCTCGATCTGTTCATCAAGTGTCGCTACCTGCAACGCCAGAACAATGGGCGCGGCGTATACTTCATGACCGGAACGCCTATCAGCAACACCATTGCCGAAGTCTATACCCTGCAACGCTATATGCAGTATGAGGAGTTGAAAAACAAGGATATTGAGTTCTTTGATGCCTGGGCTTCCACCTTCGGACAGATTACCAATGGGTGGGAACTTGACGCAACTGGCGTAAACTACAAACTCTCATTTTATGTCCAAATAGACTTATTCAGACTCATAATATTTTATATTTCAATATATTATCTAAAATCATTCATCCAGAGAAGTCCACGGAAAGCGCCTTGCATCCCGCTGTTTTCCGGGTATTATTCAGGGTATCCATACAAATTGGAATTTTGAGATATTATCACATAATTATTTGAGAATACTACAAATATTTTTATTTGTGGGTATCGGATTCCATAGGATTCATGAGGATTTACGGACACCCCTGACACGGAGAAAACTATGCTGGATGACCACATTATTCAAGGTTTGAAAGCCGCCGACAAACCGAAAAAGTATGCGGACGGCGGTGGGCTGTTTCTGTTCATTCCGGCCAGCGGCAAAAAACTCTGGCGTATGGCGTACCGTTTTGAACGAAAGGCCAAGCTCCTTTCCTTCGGCGAGTATCCCCAGGTATCGCTCCGCGCCGCACGGCAACGCCGGGATGAAGCCAAGGCCCTGCTCAAGGACGGCATTGACCCGGCGGAACACAGGAAGGCCGCACGGACATCTGCCTCCAACGCTACGTTCCAATCCGTGGCTATGGAATGGTACGAACGGGAAACCCTTCACTGTAAAAACCGCTATCGCGCCTTCATGTTGCGGGGGATGACGGAATATTTCTTCCCGGCCTTCGGCGACAAGGCCATGAAAGACGTTGCCGCTGTGGACATTATGAGCGCCATCGAACCGTTGCGGCAATCCGGGAAATTGCGCGGAGGCCGCAGGCTGACGGATGTGTGCGGTCAGATATGCCGCTATGCCGTCTCCACCGGCAAGGCCGCGCGGAACGCCACGGAAGAACTGCCCGCGTCGCTGCGTTCCCGGCAAACGGGACACAGAGCCGCCGCGCTCGATGCCGGAAAACTCGGCCAGATTATGCTGAACCTTGAGCGGCATGACGGCTATTTCCCCGTCACATGCGCCCTGCGGCTGGTTCCCCTGCTGTTCGTCCGTTCCGGTGAATTGCGCTGTGCGGCATGGAACGAATTTGATTTCTCCCGCAGGCTCTGGATTATCCCCGCACAACGCATGGCGGCGAAGCATGAGCATGTTGTGCCTCTCGCGCCGCAGGCAGTCAAAATTCTCAGGGAACTGAAGGAATACTCCGGGCACGGAACCCTACTGTTTCCCGGCGTCCGTTCTCCTGAACGCCCCATCGACATATCCACCATCACCGTTTCCCTGCGCAGGCGCGGATATGACGGCGTAAAACTGTCCTTTGACGGAATCCGCTCCCTTGCCGCCAAACTGCTGCCCGACCTTGGGTACGAACAGAACATCATCGACATGCAGTTGGCGCACTCCGGTCGCACACGCTTTGACCCGTGGCAGCATCTGCCGGAAAGAAAAACCATGATGCGGGAATGGGCCAGGTATCTTTTTCTCCTGCGAGACAAGGCGTTGCGGGATACATCCAGTCAGGGAGGTACGTCATGCTGACCGATACGCAAATCAGGAATCTGAAGCCCGCTGAAAAAGCGAAAAAATACGCGGACGGCGGCGGCCTGTACCTTTATGTCGCCAAGACCGGCTCAAAACTCTGGCGCATGGCATACCGCTTCAACGACAAGGAAAAGCTACTCAGTTTCGGGGAATATCCGATTGTCTCCTTAAAGGATGCCCGGACAAAGCGAAATGAGGCGAAAAAGCTGCTCGCCGACGGCATTGATCCGAACAGGCACAAAAAAGAGATGAAAAACGCCGCCCTCCTCGCGGAAGCCAATACCTTCGAGCATGTTGTCCGTGAATGGCATGAAACGCAGACAATCCACAATTCCCCCAAAGACAGGAAGAGGAAACTGTCCACGTTCGAGTTCCATCTTTTCCCCACTTTGAAACGGAAGCCCATTTCCGAAGTCACGGCGCAAGACCTGTTGCTGATACTCAAGCCGCTTGAAAGAAAAGGAAAGGAACTTATCGCCCACAGAATCATCCAATATTGCGGCATGGTTTTCCGCTACGCCGTTGCCACAGGCAGAGTGACGCGCAACATTGCCGCCGATCTTCGTGGAGCCATACGCCCGCATCAGGGCAGGCACAGAGCCACCATCGTTTCCGCTGAAAAAATCGGCGTTCTTCTGAACAGGCTGGACAACTATCACGGACATTTTCAGGTCAGGTGCGCGCTGCGCCTTTTTCCCCTGCTCTTTGTCCGTTCCGCCGAACTTGCCCGTGCCGAATGGAGCGAGTTCAATCTGGAGACGCGGGAATGGCACATACCTGCCGCACGCATGAAAATGCGAAAGCCGCACATTGTTCCGCTGTCATCACAAGCCGTTGCCATTCTCAAGGAGCTTCACGCCGTCACCGGAGGCGGAACATACCTTTTTCCCTCACGAAACAGTGTGAGGAAGCCCATTCACTACTCCACTCCCCTACAGGCATTACGCGCTATGGGGTACGGCAAGGAGGAAATGTGCATTCATGGCTTTCGGTCTATGGCCTCAACCCTGCTCAATGAACAGGGCTTTGACCCCGACTGGATAGAACGCCAACTGGCCCACAAGGAAAAGGATACCTCTCGTATCGCGTACAACTATGCCCAATATCTTCCCCATCGACACCGCATGATGCAGGCATGGGCCGACTATCTGGACAGCTTGCGCAAAGAGACACAGAAGAACAATGAAATGCAATAACAGCATCTGAAGTCCGTAACAGGCAAATACGTCCAATATAACCTGGTGAAGACATTACTTTTATATGTTATTAGAACTATATAATTTCAACATGTTATATATGTAAATTTCTAAACACAAAAACATGTCAAGTGGTATTTTGAATTTTTTTTGAACACAAGCGGCATCTCACAGGACAATATTGGATTTATCCTGTTGTATGCGGGAACCCCAAAATAAAAAGAGCAGGAAAACCCATGATATACTGTGCCGAACATAACCAGACAGGAGGAACTCCATGCAAAATATATCCAGTAACGCTCTGCTTCGTCTGCCCCAGGTACTCGCGCTCATTCCCGTCAGCCGCAGCGCATGGTGGGCGGGCTGCAAAAGCGGCCGCTATCCGAAACCCGTCAAACTCGGCCCGCGTACAACGGCGTGGAGGGCATCGGATATTGCCGCGCTTCTGGAAAAGCTCACGGCCGAAACGGAGGAAAAATGAACCTCGTTTCTTCCCCGGCTCTTCGTCCGTCACACCCGCACGGGTGCCGGAAGCGGTCATCCGGTCAAGGCCATGCCCTGTCGGGCCGCTTCGCGGGCCTTGACCGGATCCCCTTGCTTTCCGGCTATGGATACTTGCGGGCGACGGACGAGGAAGCCTCCGGCGGGGGCTCCGTCAAAGGAAGTCCGCAGTTCAAAAATACAAAGGCAACAACACAAAAAAGCGTTTTTCGCCTCCCGCAGTTTTCCCGCATACCGACATGCGGCGGACATGATGCACACAAGTCTGCCCCGGCTTACGCTCCACAGAATCTTCCCAATACATACGGCGTTGCCTCACACACGGCGTTCAGATGCCCGCGCCGTCATGCGCGTTATGCCGATCTTGCCTTGCGTCAGATACTGACTGCACGGCTTGCGCATAGCGTTCAGGCATTCGCCGCATACCGTCTCCTCATGTGCCGGATGTTTATTTGGAGCCGTCAGTATACCCACCAGCGACACGCCGGATACAACTCCGCTCCACAGCCGATACGCACCCACTGCATTCCCGATGCCCGCATCATGCGTCACCTTTTTTGCACGGATGCCTGTTCATTCGTCCGGCCTTGTCTCCGAAGGCCAGCCTACGTTTCGTATAGACGCTCCGCGTCATACTTCACGGCTGGCAAGGGGCCATGCCCCTTTGAACCCCGGAAAGCCCAAAGGCAGGGAAAGCGGTGAAGCGCGTCAAGCCTGTCCGCACTGCCGCCGTCGTCGTGCGTGTATTGCCGGAGGAGCGCGATATTCTCCGTTTCAACGCGGGACTGCACGGCATGAGCATGTCGGAGTACATCCGCCAGACCTGCCTTGGCATCCGCCTGCGGAAAACGCCGGAAGAGAAACGGCGACTGCGTGAACTGGCCCGCATCGGCGCGAACATCAACCAGCTTGCAAGATGGGCTAATACCTACAAGCGGGCGGCGGAAGCCGTGGAGGTATTGACGGCGCTGGCGGACATCGAGCGGCGCATTGCTGAGTTCGCACCGTGCGCCACAAGGGAAGATGAACCGGAGGCCGAGCCATGCTGATGAAGGTCTTTCCGCACGGCACCGGAGAAGGCGACAAGCCCAGCCGCTATCTTGTACGCCCGGATTATCCGGGGAGAGACACAGCCCCGCCTCAGGTGCTGCGCGGCGACCCTGCCATGACCCGTGCGCTCATCGACAGCATAGAGCGGCGATGGAAATTCACCTCCGGCGTTCTGTCATGGCACCCGGATGAAAAAGTGCGCGAGGAACAGGAAGAGGAAGTCATGGACGCCTTTGAGCGCGTGGCATTCGCCGGGCTGGAAGCGGATCAGCGCAATATCCTCTGGGTACGGCATACCCATGCAGGGCATCACGAGCTGCATTTTCTCATTCCGCGCCTGGAGCTTTCCAGCGGCAAGGATTTCAA
>OGFC01001650.1_pt1 | contig 12093 bp, 9 predicted proteins | sample 1570841 | NCBI WGS metagenome assembly OGFC01 (sample SAMEA2582137, study PRJEB24529) | metagenome | biome: Human gut stool | place: China | collected 2011 | reverse complement strand
CAGCGGACGGCGCATTGCCGAGGTGCTGGCCGCGCCCGCGGACCTTGCGCCCCAGAACATTCCTCCGGTGCAGGAGGACGCGTTCCTCCGCTTTGACCATGTCTCCTTTTCCTATGACAAGGTGAAAGACACGCTTTCAGACGTCAGCTTTTCTCTGAAACGGGGCCAGACGCTGGGCATCATTGGGCCGACGGGCAGCGGAAAAACCACCATTCTCTGGCTGCTGCTGCGTTTTTACGACCCAGACAGCGGCGCGGTACGGCTGAACGGACGCGACGTTCGTTCCATTCCGCCCGAGGTGCTGCACAGCAAGTTCGGCGTGGTGTTTCAGAACGACTTTCTCTACGCGGATGAAATCGGTGAAAACATCGACTTCGGGCGGGGAATTTCCCCGGAGCAGACTGCTGCGGCGGCACGCACGGCGCAGGCGGATTTCATTGCACAGCGTAAGGGCGGTTTTTCCGCTCAATTGGCCGCAAAAGGCGCCAACCTGAGCGGCGGGCAGAAGCAGCGCGTGCTGCTGGCCCGCGCCCTTGCGGCTGACCCGGAGATCCTGCTGTTGGACGACAGCTCCAGCGCGCTGGACTACAAGACGGACGCTGCGCTGCGCCGCGCGCTGGCGCGCGACTTTGCGGATACCACAAAGATCATCGTGGCCCAGCGCGTCAGCTCCATCCAGAACGCGGACCGTATCCTTGTTCTGGAGGACGGCCGCGCCGCAGGCCTCGGCACGCACAGCGATCTGCTGCGCTCCTGCGAAAGCTACCGCGAGATCGCGCAGGTCCAAATGGGGGAGGTGGAATAAATGGCACGCAGCAAAGGAATGGGCGGCGGGCCGAGCATGGCCTTCGAGAAGCCCCGCGCGGGAGCAAAAGCCATTCTCAGGCGCCTGTGGCGCTATCTGTACCATTACAAATGGCTGCTGGCCGCCGCAGTGGCGCTCAGCCTTACCGGCAATCTGCTTGCTTTGGCAGGCCCGAAGCTTTCGGGCTACGCCATCGACGCCATCCGCCCCGGGCCGGGCCGAGTGGACTTCAACACGGTTTTCCACTATGCAAAACGGATGCTTGTGTTTTATTTTGCCGCAGCGGCGCTGAGCTATGTGCTGGCCACGCTGATGGTGCGGCTGAGCCGCAACGTTGTTTACCGCATGCGCAAGGACATCTATGACCATTTGATGCGCCTGCCTGTGCGCTTTTTCGATACGCATGCCATCGGCGACGTATTGAGCGTGCTCTCCTACGACGTGGATACCATCAACGCCTCCCTTTCCAACGACCTGGTACAGATGCTCACCAGCGTCATCACCGTGGCCGGTTCCTTTGGAATGATGCTCTCCATCTCTCCTCAGCTGATCCTTATTTTCGTTGTGACCATTCCCATTTCCGTGATGTTTACACGACACCGTTCCAAACGGGTGCGGCCGCTGTACCGCCGCCGCTCTGCCGGTCTGGGCGCTTTGAACGGCTTTGCCGAGGAAATGACGGGCGGGCTGAAAACCATCAAGGCCTATGGCCGGGAGGAGGTGTTTCTTTCCCGTTTTGAGGAAAAGAACCGCCTCGCCTGCGACGCCAACTATGAGGCGGACGCCTTTTCCAGTTCTACCGGGCCGGGCGTCAACTTCATCAATAATTTGTCTCTGGCACTGGTGAGCCTGTTCGGCGCGCTGCTGTACATGGCGGGCGGCATCAGCCTGGGCAGCGTGTCCTCTTTCGTATTGTATTCCCGCAAATTTTCCGGTCCCATCAACGAATTTGCCAACATCATCAGCGAGCTGCAGTCCGCGCTGGCTGCCGCCGAGCGCGTGTTCCAGCTGCTGGATGAAGCAGAGGAGGCCCCGGATGCTCCCGGCGCGCGGGAGCTTTCCGGTGTGCGCGGCGAAGTAGCACTGCGCGGCGTGTGCTTCGGCTACGGCGGCGCGCCGGTGCTGGACGGCTTCACGCTGGCCGCGCAGCCCGGCCAGGTGGTTGCCATAGTGGGGCCGACGGGCGCGGGCAAAACCACTGTCATCAACCTGCTGATGCGCTTTTACGATGCAGATTCCGGTTCCATCACCGTGGACGGACAGGAGATCCTTTCCCTCACCCGCGCCAGCCTGCGCCGCGCCTATTCCATGGTGCTGCAGGACACCTGGCTGTTTTCGGGCACCGTATACGAAAACCTTGCCTACGGCAAGGAGGGTGTGACGCTGGAGCAGGTGCGCGCTGCAGCGCGGGCCGCCAAGATCGACCGCTTTATAGAAGCGCTGCCCCAGGGCTACGACACCGTGCTGCGGGACGGCGGCAACAGCATCTCCAAGGGCCAGCGCCAGCTGCTCACCATCGCACGGGCCATGCTGCTGGACGCGCCGATGCTCATTCTGGACGAAGCGACCTCCAATGTGGACACCCGCACCGAACGCTGTATCCAGGCCGCCATGCTTCGGCTGATGGAAGGACGCACCTGCTTTGTCATCGCACACCGGCTGTCCACCATCCGAAACGCGGACGTCATCGCCGTGCTGCGTGAGGGCACGGTAGCAGAATGCGGCACCCACGACGAGCTGATGCGCCGGGGAGGCTATTACAGCGAGCTGTACCGTGCCCAGTTCGACGCCGCTCAGGATGCGGGCTGACCATACGGGGCGGGCGCGGCCAAAACGCCGCTCCCGCTTTTTTCGCCATTTTCTCAAACGGAACGCGCGCAAACAAAACTTTAACAATCGCATTTTATAATAGCAGCAGAAAATTGAGGAGGGAAATGTTTTGTTCAAGATATTGGTGGTGGAGGACGACCGGGAGCTGAACCGTGCGGTCTGCGCGTTTCTGGGGCGGAACGGATACGAAGCGGTGGGCTGCCTTTGTGCGGAGGAAGCCTATGACGCGTTGTATGAAACTGTGTTCGACCTTATCATTTCCGACATCATGATGCCTGGGACAGACGGCTTTGAATTTGCCCGTACCGTGCGGGAGCAGAACACGGAGCTGCCCATCCTGTTTATGACGGCCCGGGATGATCTCACGGCTAAACAGCGCGGTTTTTCCGCCGGAGCCGACGATTACATGGTAAAGCCCGTGGACCTGGACGAGCTTTTGCTGCGGATCGGCGCGCTGCTGCGCAGGGCAAAGATCGCCAGCAGCAAAAGGCTTACGGCAGGCAGCCTTTTGCTGGACGCAGACGAGCACACGGCCTATCTGAGCGGCGCGGAGGTTCCGCTCACCGTACGGGAATTCGACCTGCTGTACAAGCTGCTCTCCTACCCGAAAAAGACCTTCACCCGCGCACAGCTTATGGAGGAATTCTGGGAAATGGAAACATCCTCCGGCCCGCGCACTGTGGATGTATATATCACCAAGCTGCGGGACAAATTTTCTGCCTGCCCGGATTTTGAGATCGTCACCGTGCACGGGCTGGGCTATAAGGCGGTGCTGAAATGAACCGGGATCGCTTCTCGGGAGCCGGGCGGCTTCCCCGGTATCTGTTTTCCGCAACAAAATTCCTGATTTTTTTCGCACTGATCGCATTCGTGGTCACCTGCTCTTTCCTGCTGTTTCTTGATTCCATGCGGCTCGACCCGGATATCCTGCGGGAAAACGCGCTGCTCACTTTTCTCAACATCCTGCTTCTAAGCGCGCTTTTCACCGTCATCGACGGCATCCGGCGCAGGCTGACAGTGGAGCGCCCGGTGCGGCGCATCCGTGCCGCTACCCAGCGCATCATCCAGGGCGATTTCAGCGTGCACATCGAGCCGCTTCACGGCCCGGAGCGTGCCGACGCCTTCGACGCCATCATTGAGGATTTCAACCAGATGGCCCGGGAGCTTTCCGGCGTGGAAACGCTGCGTACAGACTTCATCGCCAATGTTTCACACGAGCTGAAAACGCCGTTGGCCGTCATCCAGAACTACGGTTCCCTGCTGCAGGACCCTGCCCTGCCGAAAGAGCAGCGCGTCGAATATGCCAAGGCCGTCACAGATGCATCCCGCCGCCTGGCGCACCTGATCGCCAATATTCTCAAACTGAACAAGCTGGAAAATCAGCAGATCTTCCCGCAGGCGGAGACTTACGATCTGGGTGAGCAGCTTCGAGAATGCCTGTTGGGCTTTGAGGACGCATGGGAGGCAAAAGAGCTTGCTGTTGAGGCGGACATTCCGGACGGCGTGGCCGTCCGTACGGACCGCGAGCTGCTGACGCTGGTGTGGAACAACCTGTTCTCCAACGCCGTCAAATTCACGGATGCAGGCGGCAGCATCCATGTTTCCCTTCGGCATACCGGCACGCAGGCCGAGGTGTGCGTCACAGACACCGGCTGCGGCATGAGTCCCGAAACTGGACGGCATATTTTTGAAAAATTTTATCAGGGCGACAGCTCCCACGCAACGCAGGGCAACGGACTGGGGCTGGCGCTGGTGCGCCGTGTGGTGGATATCGTGGGCGGAGAGATCGCGGTGAAGAGCACGCTGGGCAAAGGCAGCACGTTTTCCGTGGTGCTGCGCGCCGAAACCAATGAAACGCCCTGAGCCTTTGCTGCGCCGCCTGCTTTTCCCCGGCGGCGGTTGGGCGGCGCTAGCCGTCTTTGCTGCCGTGGCCTCCCTGTGGACCGTCTTTTCCAACGGCTGGGAGGACGCTCCCGCCGCGCGCGCAGCCTATGCCTTTTCCGCCTATGCACTGGTCGTGGCCATTTGCCGTGCAGTGCCTGCAGCCCGGCGTGCAAAAACCGCTGTCTACGGCCTGCCCCCGGTGCGGCGCTGGCGTGCCGACGCCGCGCTGCGCGCGCTAGTTTCCCTTCGCGCCGGGCTGTGCGTCAATCTTTGCTTCGCCGCCTGCAAGCTGTACGCGGGCATCCGGTTCCGCTCACCCTGGTTCGGTGCGGCGGCAGTGTATTACACCGTTCTGAGCACCATGCGTTTTGCAGTACTTCGCGGCGTGCGGAACGCTCCGCCCGCCGGGCCGTCTGCCGCTCCTGTCCGGCAGATGCGCGGGCTGCGTGTCTACCGGCGCTGCGGTGTGCTGATGTTTGCCCTGAATCTGGCCATGACGGCCATAGCCGCACAAATGGTCTGGCAGAACCGCGCATACCGTTATCCCGGCACGCTGATCTATGCCTCAGCCGCATATACGTTTTACTGCTTCGGCAGCGCAGCAGCCAGCGCGGTGAAAGCGCACCGCATGCATGACCCCGTGCATGCGGCCGCAAAAATGCTGGGCCTGGCCGGTGCGCTGATGAGCGTACTGACCCTGCAGACCGCCATGCTTGCCCAATTCGGCGGAGACGCGGCCATGCGCCGGACAATGAACGCCGTCACCGGAGCCTGTGTGTGCTCGCTTGTATTCTGCATGGCCGTATTTATGGCCGTACGCGGAAATATCCTTCTCCGGCGGGCCGCGCGGCAGAACGCGGCTGCTTCCGCTGCACCGCCGTCCATTCATTTCTAAAGGAGTGTCTGTTTATGGAAGAAAACAAGGAGATTTTCACCTATACCTACTCCGCCCGGCAGCAGGAGGAGGTCAGGCGCATCCTCCAAAAATACACGTCGCCCCAGGAGGATAAAATGGAGCTTCTGCGCCGCTTGGATAAAAGCGCCCAGCAGCCCGGTACCATTGCCGGCATCGCGCTCGGCGTATGCGGTACGCTGATGCTCGGGCTGGGCATGTGCTGTACCATGGTGTGGACAGGTGTTTTCGCCCTGGGCGTGGCCGTCGGCTGCACCGGCATCGCCGTGCTGGCGCTGGCTTATCCGATGTTTCTGCATCTGACAAAACGCCGGCGCGCACAGCTTGCGCCGCAGATCGAGGCGCTCAGCCGGGAGCTGTTGGGGCAATCGCCTGCATGCGGGCGAGAAACAGAACGATAACGGCAGTCTCTGCTCCTCCCGCCGGACAAACCAGTTTTTCCGGCCTGAAAATGCCCAAAGCTGCCTGCAACAATTCTTGAAGTATTTTGTGGATGTCTGCTATAATAAGGGCGCTATCTGACCCGTTCATTGGAGGAAACCATGCAGAACAGCGGCAGCACCGCTCCTGCGCCCACTGCGCTTTTCCCGGAGACAAGGCATTGCCGCGCCCTTTTCCGGACAGGGTGCCGGCGGTGCCTTTTCGCGTTTCCGTGGCCGGGAGGATCGAAAGGAGAACAAGCACAAATGGAATTGAAACTGACAGGCATCCGAAAACACTTTGGAGAAAAGGAAGTTCTTAGAGGCTGCGGCTTCACGTTCCAGCAAGGCAAGATCTACGGCCTGCTGGGGCGCAACGGCGCAGGCAAAACCACATTGTTCAACTGCCTGACGGACGAGGTGCCGCCCGACGGCGGCACAGCAGAGCTTGTGCTGGACGACGGCACAGGCCGCGCGCTGGCTACGGACGACGTGGGTTATGTGTTCGCGACACCCATTCTGCCGGACTTTCTCACTGGATATGAATTCGTGCGTTTTTATATGGACGTCAATGCTGCACGTATTCGGGACGGACGCTCCGCCGATGATTATTTCGACATGGTGCAGATTGCTCCGGAGGACCGGCACCGGCTCATCAAGGGGTACTCCCACGGTATGAAAAACAAGGTGCAGATGCTGTGCTTTCTCATCGCGCGGCCGCCCGTTATTCTGCTGGACGAACCGCTCACCTCCTTTGACGTAGTGGTCGCGCTGGAAATAAAACAGCTTCTGCGCCAAATCAAGCACGAGCATATTATCGTATTTTCCACACATATTCTGCAGCTTGCTACAGACCTTTGCGATGAGATCGCCGTGCTGCATGAGGGCATGTTGAGCCAACTGGACCACGCGCTGCTGCACAGCGGAGATTTTGAGGCACAACTCATCGAGCTTCTGAAAGACGAGGGCGAAGCATGAGACAGATGGTCGGACAAATCATAAAAATGCGGGGCGCTCTTTGGGTGAACGCGTTTCTTTATTATTTCAGCCGTCTTTGGATGGTTGGCCGTCTTGTGCCGCCGACGGCCTACGCGGGCTACCGTGCAAAAAAAGCGCTTTCCGCTGCGGCGGTGGCCGTCCGGCAGATCATCGACCTGTGCGGCAAACCGCTTTATCTGCTTACATTTCTGCTTTTGCCGGTCATTCTGCTGGCCGGCAGCCGCCCGCAGTTTGCAGGGCAGGAATTCTCTCTGTTCCTGTCCATGCTGTTTTTCCTCAGCTGTATCCTCGGCGCTTTTGGCGACAGCCATATTTTCAATGTAACGCGGGAAAAGGTCGCATTTCTCAAATATCTGCACGCCGATGCCCGAAGCTATATTCAGGCTTCTCTTGCGCTGCGGTATGTGCCGTTTTTCTCCTATTATCTTCCCTTCCTTCTGCTGGCTGCATGGCTTTTCGGCGCGCCGCTGTGGCAGGGCGCGGCCGCCTGGGTTCTGCTGGCGGCTTTCCGCATGATGAGCGAAGCCTTCCATCTGTTTGTGTTCGACCGCACGGGGCGTGTGCTTGTCCGCAACACCGGGTACGCCTGGCTCGTCATCGCCGTGGGGCTGGCGGGGGCATACGCGCCGCCGCTGCTGGGCCTTGATTGGCACATGGGCCTGGCCGCATTTCTGCTGCATCCCGCATCCATATCGGCCTTTGCCGCGGCAGGTGCGCTGTGCCTTTATTACATCGCCGCCGGATATCCCGGCTATGCACGCAAGCTGCCGCGCTCGCTGGACCTCAACTTTCTTTTGTCTTCCATGCTCAAAACCGCCTCCGGCTCCTCGTTCAAGGAGGTGGAGGTACGGGAGGCCGACGCCGCGCTTTCTCCGGAAGCGCTGGCAAAGCTCCAGCGCCTGAAAGGGTACGATTACCTGAACGCGCTGTTCTTTGCGAGGCACCGACGGCAGCTGCTGCGCCCCGTGTGGTACCGCCTGGCCGCTGCGGCGCTGGCCTTTGCCGCGGCCGCGGCGCTGCGCATCTCCAGCCCGGAACTTGCCGCAGCCCTGAGCCGGAACCTGACCGCTATGCTCCCCTCCTTTGTTTTCATCATGTACAGCATCACTGTGGCGGATAAATCCTGCCGCGCCATGTTTTACAACTGCGATAAAGACCTGCTCCGCTATGCCTGGTACCGCAAGCCGAAGGTCATCCTGCGCAGCTTCGGCATTCGCCTGCGCCGCGTAGCACTGTACAACGGGCTTGTAGCGGGCGCGCTGTGCCTTGCGGCGGCCGGCTTCTGCCTCATCAGCGGCACCGGTATTTTCACCGCGGATCTTGCCCTGTTCTGTGCCGCGCTTCTTTTGCTCTCGCTTTTGTTCACCGCGCACCACCTGTGCCTTTACTACATCTTCCAGCCCTATTCCGAAAGTCTGAAAACCAAGAATCCTCTGTTTTCGGGAATCCATGCCGCCATGTATCTGCTTTGCTTCGCCTGCCTGCAGATAGAGGTGGGCGGCAGCTTTTTTACGGCGGTGCTGCTTGGATTCACGGTTTTGTACATTGCCGCCGCACTGGTGCTGGTGTATTTCCGCGCTCCGCGCTCGTTCCGCATAAAGTAACATTTTGTATGGCTTCGTCAAAAAAGCCCTTGTTCCCGCAAACGTCTTGTGCTATATTGTTATTAGAAAAATTTACCGCTGGGAGTTGTTGATAGATGGCTGAACAAAAACGTGTCCGCCGGACGCCTGAACAGATCGCCGCCGATATCGACGGGCAGATTTCCAAACTGGAGGAAAACATTCGCGGACTGGAGGAGAAAAAAATCGCGGCGTGCGCGGAATTTGACGCGAAGATCGCCGCTGTGCAGGAAAAGGCCGCAAAACTGGCCGAGCGCAAAAAAGAAGTGCTTTCCCCTAAAAAGCGAAAGCCCCGCAAAAGCAAGGCCGAGCGCATCCGGGAGCTTGTAAAGCAGGCTCAGAAGTCCGGAATGAAGCTGGACGAAATCGCGGAAAAGCTGGGCATGCCCCTTTCTGAGTGAATCCTGTGCAATAGCCAAAAGCCGCTGTGAAGCTTTCACGGCGGCTTTTATTCTGTGTCCTTATGCAATATTAACAGTATCGAAAAACTCTTAACGGCACGCAAAGCCTTCGCGTCTTATACTGAAATTGTCCGGAATACGGTCTTAATAAAGCCTTTATTTTGGCTTTGCAGCTTTTTTGCGCGCCCTCCGGCACCTTAACGGCACGTTCACAGCGGTTGTGATACACTGAAGCTGCAAAGGGGAACAAGTGTTTTCCCCCTTTGCAGGAGGCTTTCACAATGATGAACACACAGGCTGTACGTTGTCCCGCAGAATGGTCTCGCCCGGCCAAAAGAGAAAAGAGGCGTGCGGCGGTTTCTTTCGCCGCGTTGCGCAGGAGCATCGCAGCATATCTTGAAACACACACTGCGGCATTCTGGTTTTTCAGCTATATCGGCATACCTGTTCTTCTGCTGAGCGGCGTTTCAGCCCTTGCATGCCTGTTCGCGCTGCCCATGCTGCTGTTTTGTTGAGCGCACATGCTTTTCACTCCCGCCGCGTGATGTGCGGGAGCTCTTTTTGTTTGCGGAGTTTATTTATTTCCAATTTTAGCAAGCGCACGACAGGAGGCGTTTTCATGCAGGACAAAAGGCCGGACCCCGACCGGATTTTGCATCAGATCCAGCAGCAGGAGGCCGATGCGGCGCATGTGCGCGGCAGACTGAAGATATTCTTCGGCTATGCTGCGGGCGTGGGAAAAACCTACGCCATGCTGGAAGCCGCACACGCGGCACTCGCGGCGGGAACCGACGTTGTGGCCGGATACATCGAGCCTCACACGCGTCCGGATACGCTCGCCCTGCTGGAGGGACTGGAACAGCTTCCTCCGCTGTGCGTGGAATACAAAAATGTGACGCTGCGCGAATTTGACCTGGACGCTGCCATCGCACGCCGCCCTGCCCTTCTTCTTGTGGACGAGCTTGCCCATACCAACGCGGAGGGCTGCCGGCACCGAAAGCGCTGCCAGGATATCGAAGAATTGCTGGCGCTTGGCATTGATGTGTACACCACCGTGAATGTTCAGCATTTGGAAAGCCTGAACGACATTGTAGCCGCTGTTACAGGCATTACAGTGCGCGAACGCGTGCCGGACAGTGTGTTCGATAATGCCGATCAGGTGGAGCTGGTGGACATCGAACCCGATGACCTTCTGGCCAGGCTGGACAGGGGAAAAGTTTACCGTCCGCTTCAGGCCCGCCGCGCCATGGACCATTTTTTCACCAGAGAGAACCTTGTGGCGCTGCGGGAAATTGCGCTGCGCCGCACGGCCGACCGTGTGAACCGCCGCGCGGAAAAAGGCAAGGATGCCAGCGCCGGCTATTATACCGGCGAACATATCCTCATCTGTCTGTCCTCCTCTCCCTCCAATGCCCGTGTCATCCGCACAGCGGCGCGCCTTTCCGATGCATTTCACGGCCGTTTCACCGCCCTGTTTGTTGAGGTTCCCGGCACCCGGGAGCTGAATGGCGAGAGCCTCGCCCGCCTGCGCGGCAACCTGCGCCTGGCCGAACAGCTCGGCGCACGCATCGCCACGGTTTACGGCGAGGACGTCGCCGCGCAAATTGCCGAATACGCACGCGCCAGCGGCGTTTCCAAAATCGTCATTGGGCGTTCCAACAACAGACGCGGCATTCTGCCGCGGCCCACGCTGGTGGAGCAATTGACGGCGCTGGCCCCCAATGTGGATGTGTACATCATTCCGGATAATCTGCCGCCCTACCGCAGACACCGCCGCGCGCCGCCCGAGCGGCTGACGCCGGCAGATAAGTTCAAGACGCTCGGCCTGCTTGGGCTTTCCACCGCGGTGGCACTCGGCTTCGCCGCAATTGGCCTCAGCGAGGCCAATGTCATTACGGTGTTCATTCTTGGGGTACTGTTTGTTTCCGTTTGCACCGGCAGCCGTATTTACGGTGCCGCTGCTTCATTTTTCAGCGTGCTTCTGTTCAACTTCTTTTTCACCGTGCCGCGCTTCACGCTCCAGTTCAACGATCCCGGCTATGCCGTCACCTTCGCGATCATGTTCGCCGCATCATTCATCACCAGCACCCTGACGGTGCGCGCCCAGCGCCAGGCGCGGCAATCCTCCCTGAAGGCCTACCGCACCGAGGTCCTGCTGGAGACCAGCCAGAAGCTGCAGCAAAGCGAAACGCAGGATGACATCATCCGCCAAATGGCCCGGCAGATACAGCGCCTTTTGGGGCGCACCATCTGCCTGTACCTGGCCGACGGAAAGACGCTGGGCCGCCCAACCGTCTTTCCCGCCCCGGACGCCGGCACGGATACCGCTCCCTATATCACACCCGGCGAACAGGCCGTGGCGGAGTGGGTATTCCGCAACAACAAGCACGCCGGCGCCGGCACGGACACATTGCCCGGCGCGAAGTGCCTCTATCTTGCCGTGCGCAGCCAGGACACGGTGTTCGCGGTGGCGGGTATCGCCATGGACCTCGGAGGCCCGCTCGACGTTTACGACCGCAATCTGCTTTTGGCGATGCTGAATGAATTTGCTCTTGCTCTGGAGCGCCAGCAGGCTGCCGAGGCCCGTAACCGGCTGTTCATCCAGGCCCGCCAGGAGCAGCTGCGCGCCAATCTGCTGCGCGCTGTTTCCCACGATCTGCGCACCCCGCTCACCAGTATTTCCGGCAGCGCCAGCATCCTGATGGGCGGCCCGGAGCTGTTGGACGAGAAGAAAAAACAGCAGCTCTATACCGATATCTATGACGACGCCATGTGGCTCATCAGCCTTGTGGAAAATCTTCTCACCGTAACGCGCATCGAAAACGGTACCATGCAGCTCACACTGGAGCCGGAGCTCATCGACGAAGTAGCCCAGGAGGCGCTGCGCCACTTAAACCGCCGCAGCGCGGAGCACACCGTCACGCTCGCTGTCCCCGACGATCTTCTGATGGCCAAAATGGACCCGCAGCTCATCGTCCAGGTGCTCATCAATCTAACGGACAACGCCATAAAATATACGCCTGCGGGCAGCAGCATTGCAGTGAGCGCACAGCGCAGCGGAGAAACGGTTCGCGTGGAGGTCGCTGACGACGGCCCCGGCATCCCGGACGCAGCCAAAGAAAAGCTGTTTGAAATGTTTTACACCGCACAGGCAAAGCGCGGCGACGGACGGCGCGGGCTCGGCCTCGGGCTTTCCCTGTGCCGTTCCATCGTGGAAGCC
>OGFC01001647.1_pt1 | contig 12124 bp, 12 predicted proteins | sample 1570841 | NCBI WGS metagenome assembly OGFC01 (sample SAMEA2582137, study PRJEB24529) | metagenome | biome: Human gut stool | place: China | collected 2011 | reverse complement strand
GCATACGAAACGTCCTTTTTACCGGTAGCGTCCGCCTGTGCCAGTCCGAACACCCGGCCTTCGGCATCCAGGATCGGTGAATTTACCCGGTCATCTTCCAAAGGGATAGACAACTTATAATAGCTGTAAGGATCTTTCAACTTACTGACTTCGGTGATTGCGCCTTGTGCAAAGACTGCGTTTTTAGCCGTATTGTAAGTCAACAAATAAGCTTCCGTCCCCACTGCCAGCGGATCGGAAGCGATCGGCAGGAACTGAACCTTCTTGGGTGTTTCGGCTTTTACTTTTATGACATCGTATAGCTCGTCGGCACCGATAACGGTTGTCACCGGATATGTTTTGCCTTCCGTATCGGTTGCGGTTGCTTTTTCCGCGCCTTTAAACAGATCGTAAGCGGCAAGGATATCACCCGTTTCAGAAACAAAGAAACCTGTTCCCGAGGTCAGTTTGGCTCCGTCTTTTCCGTATGTAGTGATTAAGACAACGGCTTTTTTACTTTTGTCCATCCATTTAGGGGCGTTTTTCTGTGCTGTTACCGGCAATAGATGGCAACAAATCAAAATAAATAGTAGTAGTGTTCGTTTCATTTCTTTTCTCATGTTATCAGATATGCCGACAAATGTAATACTTTATTATCTTTGTACATATTGTCTGAGTATAAATTTATCCGCTTATGAAACTTAAAATTTTATTCCTTATGTGTAGTTTATCAGTTGCCTTCTCCATTTCCGGGAAGACATTCGAGACAGACAAGTTCACAACCAAAGATGGCGGAGAGCTTGTTATTACGTTCATCAAACACGGAAGTCTGCAACTCACCTTCAATGGTCATCTGATACAAATAGACCCGGTTTCCGAATATGCCGACTATACGACATTTCCGAAAGCCGATATTATTTTGATTACACACGAACACGGCGACCATCTGGATGCCAAGGCAATCAGCCATCTGGAGAAAGAGGGAACGATACTGATCACCAACGAGGCCAGCAACAAGATACTGGGAAAAGGAACCGTTATGAAGAATGGCGATCAACTAACACCTGTCGATTATATGGCTATCGAAGCTGTCCCGGCTTACAATACGACTCCCGGACGTGAGAAATTCCATCCCCGCCACCGGGATAACGGTTATGTCCTGACATTGGGCGGTACCCGTATTTACATTGCCGGAGATACAGAAGATATCCCCGAGTTGAAAGATCGGAAGGATATAGATATTGCTTTCCTTCCGGTAAACCAACCCTACACAATGACTGTACCGCAGGCAATCCACGCCGCTGAAATGTTCTCACCCAAAGTCCTTTATCCGTATCATTATGGCGATACGAAGATCGAAGAACTGAAGGAAGGACTCAAAGACAGTTCGATCGATGTACGCATCAGACAGATGCAATGATGCAAACATCAGCGATGCGATTTCCTTATATTATACCGGTACACCAGGCAGACCGACAGGAAATAAACGGCACATTGTATCCATAGCGTAATATATTCCGTATGAATCCCGGCCATCGAAGCGCCCATCGAATTCAGCTTCACATACGCCAAGGTTGCCGGGGCCGCCGGGATGAGATAATGCGACAACTTCCAATACCAGGGCATAAGTTCCAACGGATAAGACACTCCGGAAAGGAAGATCAGGCCGACGGAGAAGAAGGCGATCATCAACAGAGGTGCATCCGAGTCTGTAAAGAACAGCGATGCCGTCAGGCCGAAGAAACTGGTCGCCATCAGGAACGGGATAAGCAGCATGATGATATTCCATACATTCCCTATGTCCGGCAGATCGAAGATCAAAGGGATCAGTCCCAATAAGAACAGGGAAAAGACGGCATACAACAGCATATAGACAAACGTCTTTCCGGTGACAAGCCGCATGGCCTGCGCCAGCGAAGGCAGATAGTTGCGCAAGGAACAGAATTGCCGCTCATCGCCGCTGACCATACCGATCACCATCAACAATGTCTGGAACATAATGACGATCAGGACAGCCGGGATCAGATAAGTTCCATAGCCTTCCGTATAATTATACAAGGCTGTTCCGACCACATTGATAGGCTGCACAGAAGTCAGTTGCGCGGCATCTTCGGAAGGAAGGAACACCAGCATCTCCGGACGGAAACGATCGTTAAGCGCCAGCATGGACGAAGCCGAGGCCTCCTGCATCGCCAGGTAGTACAGGAATGCACTGGTCGTTTCATACATGATAAAGACCGACTCGTCGCCACGGGAAACGCGGTCGGAAAAGTCGTATGGCAGGTAGAGGATACCGGCCGCCTCGTCCATTTTCATCAACTCTTTAGCCTGTACGTTATCCTCGCCCGTAGCGATCACATCTACCTGCGGCGTGGCATTGAGCAAGCGGATATATTCGCGGCTCAGGGCTGTTTTGGAATTATCGACAACAACGACCGGGACGTTACGAACCAGGTCGGGGGCATACATATAATTATATAGCAGCCCGTACATGAATATCCCTCCCATCAGGACAAGCACAATCGCAAAACTACCCGCAATCGTTTTAAACTCTGTCCGGATGATAGAGGATATATCGGCCAGGCCGGCTTTTATGTTATTTAATATTTTCATACTTATGACTTAATATAGCTCTTTTTAAATGTGGCAATATCAGCAATGCCACGAGTATAAAGCAGAACAGGGCGCTGAAGTTCCACCAGGTATAGGCAAACCCGTAATCTCCGTAAAGCAGGTTCTGGTTGATCTCGACAAAATGACGCACCGGAAACAGGAACGAAGCATAATACACCGGGGCATACATGGCCGAAGCCGGGAAAGTAACGCCCGATAAGGTGGCTCCCAGCGAGCCGACCATCGACACGATACTGATGATAATACTGATTGCCGGAAACAAGGAGAACAGAAAGACGGCCAATGCCTGCGTTGCTATCACAAACAGGACGCTCGTCAGGTTCAATGACCAGAATCCGCAGGAGAAAGGGATATTCATCATTCCGAACATGACGTAATTCCCCAGAATGCTCATCAGGGAGAAGATGACGGTATAGGGCAACAGTTTCCCGAAAAGGGCAGTTACCATATTCATGTCGGCAGTCTGTAACCAATCGTCGCCGGTACCGAATTTGATTTCGCTACCTACGGCATAGACCGTAACCAGCAGGATAATCACCTGGAAGAAGATGAAGAAGAACGGATTGCTCAGGTAGACGGAGTAATCGAGGTCGGGATTGAACAACGGATGGTTCTGTGCTTCGATCGGCACCAGAAAGGTCGTTACCTGCTTCTGGTTGATCCCCATGGCAACGGCCTCTGCAACGATCGGCGACATAGAGAGCGTCCGCAGCACAGTCTCGAAAGCGCCTCTTACCTCACCTCCCACACTTAGCAAGGCGTAGTGATAATAGTAGGATAAGGTGGCCTGTCTCCCACCCGTCACATTGGCTTCAAATTGATCGGGGATCACCAGATAACCATATATCTCCTTTGCCTGTGTCGCTTTCCGGGCTGTCTCGGCGTCGACATAATGCCGTGTCACCCGGAAAGTGGGGACAGCTTCCACCTGGCGGATCACCTCACGCGACAAGGCTGTCTGATCCTGATCGACAATGCCCACCGGAATGTTCTCCATCTGCCCGTTTCCGAATATGGTGGACATGAAGAAGATGCAGAACAGAGGCAGCACGATACAGGCACCGAAATACAGCCGGCGCGAAACCATCCGGCGCAGTTCCCGGTGAAGTACGTTGTAAAAAGGACTATGTTGTTTATTATTACTACTCATAGACGGCACCGATTACTGTTCTCCCAAGTTAACCAGGACTGACATTCCCGGGCGTAGTCCGTCGACCGGCTTTACGGGAAGGGCATGGATTTCGAATGTCCGCAAGTCGTAGCTTCCGGTTTGTTTAGTCGATTTCCAGGTGGCAAAACTGCCCAGGGGACTGACATAATTAATTTTAAACTCAATATCTTTTGTTGCGATAGCGGGGACATCCGCTTTAAAGGTTCCTCCCATTTTGAATAAGGGAAGGCGGTCTTCACGCACATTCAATACGACGTGTACATCATCCAGTACGACCAGGTTCATGATAGGCATACCGGCTCCAACCAGTTCACCACGTTTCGGGAAGATAGTGGAGATCTGACCGGATTCGGGAGCTACCAGACGGGCGTCCTGCAAAAGGGCTTCCACTTCATTTACGGTTCCCTGTGCGGCTGTCACCAGCGAACGGGCGCTTTCTTTATCCTGTATCTGTGCACCGTCCAGCGCCATCTGGTATTCATTATAGCACGCCCGCTCATTGGCGACGGCAGCATTATAGAGGGCTTCCACTTCGTCTTTGCGCTGGGAAGTGACTACACTGTCTTTATAAAGAGCCGTAATGCGGTCGTAAGTTGTTTTAGCCAGCTGAAGGTCGGATTTCGATTTGTTCCACAGTTGAAGCACAGAGGCGACGATCTGTTTACGGGTTCCCTGGTCTATCTTTTGATTCTGGAACCGGGCGATGTTCTCCAATGCATTCACCTGCTGATATTTTGCCATGGCTTCGGGACTATTGATCACGACAAGCGTATCGCCGGCCTTTACATTCTGTCCTTCTTTCACCAAAAAGGTATCGATACGTGCGGGCAGTTTACCGGATATGCGTATTTCGGTCGCCTCGATCTGGCCTTGCAGGATGACCGGCTTCTTCTTCAACAAAAGCATTCCGACACCGGATATGATTATGACGGCGACCAGCACCACGATAAAGGAGATCGTCAGGTATTTCTTTGTATTATCCATAATTATTATTTGTGTTTAGTTTTATTCGATTTGTTTCATATTATCTCTGTCGTTCCTTCCAGCCGGTACTGATGGAATGCTTCCGGGATACCGCAGACAGACAGCAGGTTGATCAATGCGACATCATACTGGTAATAAGCCAGCAGAAAAGCGGTCTTTACCTTCGACAGCATCACCTCTGCATCCACCACCTCGGTAGAGGTCGCCATTCCTTCCTGAAAAGACTTCTGGCGGATACGAACCAGTTCGTTACTCATTTCGAGCGTTGTATTCAGGGCTTTTACATTATCGAGTGCATTCTGGAGCTGGGTGTAGTACTTGTCTACTCCTACCTTCAGATCCGTCACCGCCTTGTCTTTCCCGATAGCAAGTGTCTGGCTGGTCAGACGGGCTTGGCGGATCTTCTTTTCGCGGTTCAGTCCGTCGAATATATTCCAGGTAAAGCCGATACCTATCATTGTACGGGGCATCAGGTATTTATCCACGCCATGCGAGTAAAGCGTTTGTTTTCCGAACAAAGCGATTTCCGGGAGATAACCGGAACGGCCGATCTTCAGTTCATTCCCTGCTATATTTTCTTGTAGTTTCAATTGGTTGACCAGGTAGTTGTTGGCGGGGACTAACTCTTTAAAGTAATCGGCGGAAGGGATGTTCTCGTTTATAAACAGGGAGGTCGTCGTACTGATTTCTTTTCCTTCCTCCATATTCAGCAGACTTTTCAATGCCTGTGCAGCGACCTCCAGATCCTTGCGGGAAGATTCCAATTCGCGCTTGGCCTCATCCATGCTTACCTGGGCAAAGAGACGTTCGGCACGGTTTATCATTCCGTTCTGTTCCAATTTGAGAGCCTGGTCGTAATGTGTTTTCAGGGAATTGTAAGTAGCTTCCTTCACGGCAACCACCCGTTGGCCGAGACGTAAGCCGAAATAACTTTCAATCAGCAACGATTGCTGGTTGGCATTTACCTGTTCACGGTTGACTTCGGCTATATTGACCATCGTCTTTCCGATCTTACTTCCCCAAATACGTTTTCCCCCGGTGAAAAGCGGCCAGGTAACATTGGCATCGACGGACGTGATATTCTGTGAGATAAGCGGAAGTGTCAGTGTGTTCTGCCCGATCTTATCCAGAATAGAGGAAATAAACTGGTCGTCAGGGATAATGGAATGAACAAAATCTTTTGCAGGATCGGTGAATTGATCCAGCGGCTGTCTTACCTCCACCGGATTCGACATATGTACAAAGGCACCGGCTGCACTGACGGAAGGATACCAGAAAGAGTTCAGCTTCTGGTGTTCGTTCTTTGCTAACTCCACCTCTTTTCCTGCTATCCGAATGCTCCGGTTCTCCTTTTGAAGCAGCTCCATCGACTGTTCCAGACTCAGGTCGACAGTCTCTGTCTGGGCAAAAGTAACGGCAGGGAAAAAGAGTAGCAAGCCAATACTGAAATGCGTTAAGTTATTAATCATAAATGCGTTTAAATTTAGTTTGTGCGAAATTTATGATTAATAACAAAGCCCTCTCGGGTATTGTTCAGCGGGCTAACTTCCTTTTTTAGAGGCTTTCTTCAAGTCGGGCAAAAACCAGGTGACCAGCCCGATCAACGGCATATAAGCACAAACATTATATACACTTTCAATACCATAATGGTCGGCCAGATTCCCCAATACAGCCGAAGCGATCCCTGCCACGCCAAAAGCAAATCCGAAAAACAATCCGGAAATAAGTCCCAACTTATAAGGCAGCAACTCTTGTGCATAGACCAGAATAGCCGGGAAAGCAGAAGATAAAGTCAGTCCGACACAAAAACTAAGTACAGCCGTCAGATACAAACTATGTACATGCGGCATCAATAAAGAAAAAGGTGCCGCCCCCAGGATGGAAGCCCAGATAACATATTTACGTCCCACCTTATCACCGATCGGCCCTCCCATCAGTGTACCAAGCGCAGTCGCTATCAGAAAGATAAATAAGAACAACTGCGAAGACTGAACACTCACACCGAACTTCTCGATCAGATAAAAAGTATAGTAGCTGTTCAGGCTGGCCATGTAAATATATTTGGAGAAGATCAGGATCAGCAGGATGGAAATGGAAAAAACAGTTTTCCCCAGAGGTAACGGCATTTCGACATGAGACTTTGAAGAACCGAAATCCTCGCGCTTAAACCGCAGAAGCAAGCCCTTGTACCAACGTCCTACCGAAGTCATTATCAGAATAGCCACAAAAGCCAGGATAGAAAACAAAGCAATATGCTTTCTTCCGTAAGGAGCCACCAGAATAGCCACCAGCAACGGCCCCAACGACCCTCCCAGGTTCCCTCCTACCTGAAACAGCGATTGCGCCAGCCCTCTCTTCCCTCCCGAAGCCAACGATGTCAACCGCGACGCTTCCGGATGGAATATCGACGACCCTACCCCGATCAAAGCGACAGAACACAGCACCCAATGTAAGGAGTTGGCAAACGCCAGACTGAGCAAACCGATCAGAGTAAAACTCATCCCGATGGGCAACGACCACGGAGAAGGATGCTTGTCGAAGTACAACCCGGTAAGCGGCTGGAATACGGAAGCCGCAGATTGATAAACCAATGTAATCAATCCGATCTGTGCGAAACTCAATGCCAGATCGTCTTTAAATAACGGATAAACTGCTGTAATAACAGATTGTAACGAATCGTTTATACAATGCGATATGCTCAACGCAATTAAAATCCGGAAGGTAATCCCACTTGCCGACTCTACCTTATTTTGTCCCATTTGTAACCTCTATTGCCTATTGAGCCGCAAAAGTACATATAAAATAATGGATAAGGAACCTTCCGTCCGGTATAATTAGACGAAATAGTAAGTCAGAAGTGTTAAAAAGAGGCAGAAATCAATTGTGAAAATATTCCAATTAACATTTAGATTTACTGCAAGAAAGGAGTTCCCAGCTTTGGTTTATAAAGCACTACCTGCATTAACACTGGCTTTTAGCAGAACCTTTCTTTCAGTTCTTTTTGATTCTTTATGTAAACTACTTTGAGCCAAACGGCCTTCCAGTTGTTTTATCGTTGAACAACTAAACAAAAAGCATGAATAATGAGAATTAGACTTTAGAACTGTACCGGAGATGAGAGGAAATCTTGTATCCATCTCTCCCGAAACCTACGCCAATTCCCCCTATCTCCCTTATCGCCCTGATGTAAGAGATTATTTTCACTCCGGTACAGCGTCTAAAGTTTATTTAAAAATCCTCTTCTTCCTCTCCTTCATTTGCCGTATGTAAAATAAAAGTAGTAGCTCCCATAGTAATGATAGCTCCCTCTCCTATTCGTACCTGCTCCTTTTTCCCCAACAGGACGCTCCGATAGAAGGTTCCTGTAAGACTGGGAAAGTCGCGGACGGTATAAATAAATTTGCCTTCTTTGTTCTTTTTCACATTAATAATACAATGCTTACGTCCTACACTGGGATCGGCGGTAATAATCGGAGCGTCTACTCCCTCTGTATCTTTGTTACGACGGCCAATCACATTATCCCCCATCACAAGCGGCAGATCCTGTTTAAAACCAAACGCATTTTCTATCACAGTAATGTAGCCACAAGAGAAATCCGGTTCTTTCACCTCTTTCTCCTGACCAGACTCCGTACGCACGGTCTTTCTTCCCAGCTTTATCTTAAATTGGGAACCGCATTGAGGGCACACAAAAGCCAACACTTGTCCATCCGGATACTTGGTTTCATCAAACGATAACTGATTATCACATTTGGGGCAGAATATTCTTTTCATATCTTTATTTGAAGCATTTACGTTTAAAGGAGTACAAAGATAAGATTTTTCTACGGATACAAAGATCAACATCCCTATAAACGCAAAAAAGGCTATCCATCACGGACAGCCAATCTTCATTGTTAACCTTAAATCTAATACCATGAAAAACACAGTGCAAATATAGAGACTTTATGTTATGTAGCATAATATTTCGCTTGTTTTTCTCACACCTTTAATATGATTTAACAAATATATGCTGCATAACATGTTTTTACGACATATTACTATGCTAAGATTTCACTATTCACACGGATAATATTTTCTAAACTCAAAGCACTGCAGCAATTTTACGCACTTCTGCCAGTCGCTCCATAAATGTTTTGTCTTTACGGGTAGCCTGCATATTGTATTTAAGTTGAAGGCGCATCAACGGTTCTGCATCGACTCCCAAAACGGCCTCAAAAAGTAAAGCTGTCTTTTCTGTGACTGGACGATGCCCGTTCAAGATTTCGTTCAAAACAGAATATGCTAACCCCATTTGTTTCGCCAGCTTACGCTGTGATATTCCCCTATACTCTATCTCATCTTTTAAAATCTCCCCCGGGTGAGTCGGGTATGCGGGAGTAAGATTATTAGCAGTCATTTGGGGATCTCCCCCTTGTCCAATAGCACTCATATCAATTCTTCCTATTTATAATGATTCGACAACTCTGTTATATTACATATCGTAGCGATAATTTCACCATCCTTAATTCGTTCTTCAAACTCAATACGGTATTGGTCATTCACTCTTACCGAAGACAATCCCGCTTTATCGCCTTTTAGCTTTTCATAATTCAGCGATTTATATTGAGCGAGAGTCGTTACATCAGCTTTTTCAATCATCAAATCAATGATACGGATGTATTTACGGATAATCTGCGGTTGAAAACGATGCTTTTTGTCTGCTTCTCCTGTAACATACAAATCACGCAAATATTTCTTGTCGAAATTTATCTCCATATTGGTTCTCTTTACAAATGCAAATATAGCATTAAATATCGATGTTCGCAAAATTAGCGAACACTTTTACTGATCCTGGAAAGCTTTTATAAAAACTCCGGTAGCAATCGGGAAGAAATCCAATTACTACCGGAGAAAAGTTTGGGTTGGCAGAATGATACGATTCTACCGTTTTATCACTTTAACGACTTCACTATCCATGCGGATAAAATAGACTCCGGTAGGATATGTCTGCATCGTGATTGTATTCCGTCCAGTCTGACACTGGATTTTTTCACATACTTTACCTGATACATTTATGATATAAATCGTTTGTGGTTGTTGCAAATCGGCATAAAGATAATCCTTGGTAACAGTAGGATAAATGCGGTTGCCGCTATTCACCATTTCTATTGAAGTAGGATCGGATTTGACCGTCACCTCGCACTGATCTGCAAAAACACCGCTAGCCGAAACGACCGTTACCGTAGCCTTTCCCTCTTGCAAGGCAGAAACAACACCATCCTTTACTGCCACTACCGAAGGATCTGACGAATACCAACCGAGCATCGGGTTATCCACCTCTGCCGGAGAAAAAGCAGCTGTCAGTTGCAACTGCTCCCCAACCTCCGCCGAAACCAGATCTTTTTCTAAAGTTAGAGCCGAGACGTTCGTATATTCATTGGCTGTGGAAACCACCTCGATAAAGCCGTAAGATAACGGGGCTTCAACTGTTGTTCCTTCATAGGGTTGACCTCCGATAGCTGTCAACTGGATGGCTGATGTTGTAGCTTCTTCTCCCTGAAAAGAAAAGGTTCCCTCAAGAGTTTGAGCATTCACAAAACAAACAGATAAGAGGTATATAGATAAAATATAGAGTATTTTTGTATCCATTTGATTTACATTTTAGTCAATAGGAGATGATTTAAAAACAAATGGATACTCTTTTAATACAGTACCATCTTTCTTCTTTATTATCAATACAGGGTTATATTCTCCTTTAGGAAGTTTTTCTGTTGAAATTTTAAACAATCTCCCTATTGATGTCGATGGAATACCTCCATTTTCTTGAGGAACATTTTCTGGAATTCCTTCAAGAATAGCGTCTAATTCTTGGTCTACACCATTCAAATAAACAATAGAAAAAGAAAAATCAATAAAACCAGGATAAGACGTTTCAAGATCTTTCCCTGCAATTAAATTATAAAAACGTTCCGGACGATTATCTGTTGGTACCAATACAAAATCAACAGAATTATTAGAAGCTCCTCCTGTTCCGTTTTTCACCTCTCCAGCCTTTGCCGCATACAACGCATAAGGAACAGGCAACATCTGTGTTGTCGAAACTTTTTCGTAATTACTTCCACCGGTTAAGTCCATGCTTAACTGTAAATAATAGGTATCTGCTCCCCAATCGACGGAAGAGAATGTACCTGTTTTGCGTGTACCTTGACCGATCAGGAGATTGACCGTTCCGGTTTTGCTACTTGTTGGAGAATGCGTTTCGGAGAAAACGACAGTGCCGGTAGTCGAACCTTTCAGAATTTCAACCTGGATGCCTATTGGCTTTTGGGCAACCACTTTACCTTGTGCATCACGTGCTACAGCCTGGTAACTAACTGCTTGCGGCATCTTATCCTGTGCCTGCAAGAAACATGTGGCGAAGAGCCACATACACAATAGAAAAATACTTTTTGTATTCATCTGATTTACATTTAAAATATTAATAACTAGTGACTAGTTCTTATAAATCAGCATATACAAAAAAAGCGCGGGATTCGTCTGTCACTTATCCCCTATTCCAGGCCTTCGCATGCCTCATAAACAGGATAAGCAACGTTGAAGCCCACGCCGATATGTGCAAAATATACTTTCATGCGCCAAAAGACGCATGAAGTATACAATATAACAAATCACCGCAGACATCTACCGCTGCCCTGTCTCCTGTTTATTCAAAGTTGCGAAGTTTGGAATAGAGAAGACAAGACGTCAATAAACGCCTTTCAAATATATGTCTGCTCCCACCCGTAAAATCGGCGTGAGAACGAGACAAAGATATAGACTTTTTCTTTATTTCCAAGGCTTCCCTGAAAAATAAAACTCCCCGAGTCGAAAAATATCGACCCGGGGAGTAACTTTTAAAATAACATAGTGAACTATTCGATTACCGGTCTGTCGTCCTCACCTCCGGAAGGAGAATCGGATTCTTTAGTATCGTTAGTACTGTCTTTGTCATTGAAATCCATTCTCATCCGCTCCATCATTTCACGTAGTTCCGCACACGGAACAAAACGTAATTTCATCTTTCGGATGGATTCAGCATTTGCATCCTTTTCAACAAGGCTACTCTTGGCATTAAAAGACGGGATAAAACTCCCGAATCCTTCCACCTGCACAGTGTGCCCCTGTTGAATGAAGGTTTTCATGGAAGAAACCAACCCAAATAAGGTTGCTCGCACCATACCTTTGTTAACACCCGATATCAATGCGATTTGCTCGCAAAGATATTCAAATCCCACTGGGGTTGCCCTTTCGGGAACCACCACATACTTCTCGGTCTTCGATTTATCGAAACCGAACGACTTTTTGACACGTCTGAATTTTAGTGCCATATTTTAT
>OGFC01001645.1_pt1 | contig 12142 bp, 10 predicted proteins | sample 1570841 | NCBI WGS metagenome assembly OGFC01 (sample SAMEA2582137, study PRJEB24529) | metagenome | biome: Human gut stool | place: China | collected 2011 | reverse complement strand
TATACTTCAACAAAGGTATATCAACCGGCTTAACCAGATAATCATTGAACTGGCAATCTCTGGCCTTCTCTTTTTCTTTATCGAATGCGAATGCGGTAAGTGCCAGGATAGGAATATCCGGTGAAAGTTTCCGTATATCACAAGTCGCTTCAAATCCATCCATAACGGGCATTTTTATATCCATCAGGATTAAATCCGGTTTATAAGTCTTAAACAGTTGTACGGCCACTTCTCCGTTTTCGGCATAGATCAAACGATACTGTTGCTTCAGGACAGCCTGCAACAGAAGATAGTTTTCCAACACGTCTTCAGCAACAAGAATTGTATATTGTCCGGGTAAAGCATCCGGTACCACTTCCATCGGCACTCCATTATCTTGTTCTTTCGCTGCAGGTGTTGCAGAATTAGCCAATGGAAGGGTGAACCAGAAAGTAGAACCTTTGCCTAACTCCGATCTGAGCCCGATCTCCCCACCCAGCTTCTCTACGATCATTCTGCAGATGGATAGCCCTAAGCCAGTTCCTTGCCTGAAATCATCCAGCTTTACAAACCGGTCAAAGACTGCATCCTGTTTGTCTTTAGCGATCCCAATACCTGTATCGGTAACTGAAACACGAACAAAATCTCCTTCAACCTCATACGACAAAGAGACAAATCCCTGGTTCGTACATTTTATCGCATTGGAGAGAAGATTCAATAAAACCTGCTCAATACGCTGTGTATCTGTCTGTAACCTAACGGAAGGCAGTAACTCTCCATGAAATAGCAATGCCACATCCGAAGTCATTTTCAAAGATTGAGAAACGTATACCTCATGACAGATGTCTTTCAGGTCTACATTGGAAATGTTATAATTTAATGTTCCCGACTCTATTTTAGCAAAATCCAGAATATCATTAATCAGTTGAAGCAACAAATCACTGTTATTATTAATTATGGTAAGAAACTCCTGTTGTTCACTGGCATTTTCTGTTTCCGTGATCAACCTGGAGAAACCGACAATAGCATTCAATGGAGTACGTATTTCATGACTCATATTCGCAATAAAGGCATTTTTCATTTTGTCTGCCTCTTGTGCTTTGATCAAGTCCAATTCATTCTGGCGTTGTTCGGTAATATCCCAAAGCATCGCTAATATTAAAGGAGACGCTCCGGGATCCGGATTCGTAATCAACAGACGGATGATATTTACGACACGGAACTCACCATTTGGTTTTTCATATTCAACCATTGACTTATAAGTGCGTCCATTATTTATTGTGGAATAGTCTTCCGTCCGGATTTCATGCGCCCTTCTTGGATCGGAAAAGATATCGAAATCTGTCTTACCAATTACTTCAGAAGCATTTACTCCCATAAAATCTTCCGCAGCCTGATTGAAGTAAATATATTTGAAACTATCAAATACATCTTTTACAGAGATTGCAACAAATATATTTGAAAGAATAGTATTCATTAATATGTTCAGAAAGTTTATTTTTCGCTGATTTAGAAGGTTTTCATTCATTTTCTCTATCTCATGGCATATTGAGCGATATCTGTTTCCAACACTTTTATTCGCTGGATTAACTCTTCCCTGGAAAGGTTTTCGTATGTATTCATAATATAATTCAAGGTTTATACATGATCTAAACTAGTGTGTATTTTGATGACAAATATAATTATTATTTTTAATGAACCTTGATAAATAATCATTTAAATAATCTGCCTCCATAATTTTGACATAAAATGCAGCTATAATCCAAAATAAAAGATACATTTGCAGTCTAATTTCATGAATTAAACACAATATAATACGAAAAAGCTATGATGTATTGGCAGAAAGATATTGAGACTATGAGTCGTGAAGAACTGAATAAATTCCAGTTGGAACGATTAAAGAAGACAATAGAATTAGCCGGACACTCCCCATTCTACAGCAAAGTACTCAAAGATAGCGGTATAACAGCCGACAGTATACAATCGTTGGATGATTTGCAGAAAATCCCGTTTACTACTAAAGATGATTTACGTAGCAATTATCCGTTCGGTATGGCGTCCATTCCTATTAAGGACTGTGTGCGAATTCACTCATCCAGTGGTACAACCGGTAATCCGACCGTTGTATTACATTCTGCTAAAGACCTGGAACAATGGGCCAATCAGGTAGCTCGTTGCATGTATATGGTCGGTTTACGTGATACCGACGTTTTCCAGAACACTTCGGGTTACGGTATGTTTACCGGTGGTTTAGGCTTCCAATACGGAGCTGAAAAGCTTGGAGCATTGACAGTTCCGGCAGCTGCGGGTAATACCAAACGTCAGATCAAGTTCATCACCGACTTCGGAACTACCTGCCTGCATATCATACCGAGTTATGCTACCCGCCTGGCCGAAGTAATGTATGAAATGGGATTAGATCCGCGGAAAGATACTAAATTACATACGGTTTGTATCGGGGCTGAACCTCATTCCGAAGAACAGCGCAAACGCATCGAGCAGCTACTGGGAGTAAAAGCCTACAACTGTTTCGGTATGTCTGAAATGAATGGCCCCGGCGTGGCATTCGAATGTACGGAACAAAACGGTTTGCATATCTGGGAAGACTATACCATTGTGGAAATAGTTGATCCACAAACCTTGCAGCCTGTACCGGACGGTGAAGTCGGCGAGTTGGTACTGACAACTATAAACCGTGAAGCGATGCCGCTTCTGCGCTACCGTACCCGCGACCTCACTTGTATTATCCCCGGCGAATGTCCTTGTGGAAGAACGCATAAACGTCTTGCCCGTTTCAAAGGCCGTAGCGACGATATGATCATCCTGAAGGGAGTGAACCTCTTCCCTATCCAGATCGAAACGATATTGATGCAGTTCAAGGAATTAGGCAGCAATTACCTGATCACTCTTGAAACAGTGAACAATAGTGACGAAATGCTGATCGAAGTAGAATTAAGCGACCTGTTCACAGACGATTACAGTGTTCTGCAACGTCTGGCAAAAGATATCACAAGACAACTGAAAGACGAATTATTGCTTACTCCCCGCTTAAAGCTGGTAGCAAAAGGCTCACTGCCTGTGCAGGAAGGTAAAGCAGTAAGAGTAAAAGACTTGCGTAGATTCTCTTAAATAATTGTTCAATAAATAAAAATATACAGCTATGACAGTAAGTCCAATTTCGTAAATTATCGTGAGAAACTGTGGGAAGATTAGTGAAATCCTGGCTCTGCTTGCTGAAGAAAATATACGGATCATTGCAGCGACCATTGCAGATACTTCTGAATATGGTATTCTGCGTATCATCGTAAGTGATCCTCAAAAGGCATATAAGATATTGAAAAGCAACAACGTCAGTGCCAATCTCACCGATGTACTGGCTATTGTCACCGATGCCTGTGCCGGAAGTTTTGCCAAAGCACTGACTCATTTTACCAAAGCAGGCTTAAGCATAGAATATATGTATTGTTTCTCATTGAATGACAAATCGATCCTGATCCTTCGTACAAACAACCGGGAAGCCGCCCGCGAAGTGATCCGCCGTCAGAGTCTGGAATATATTTGCGAAAGCGACTTAATGAAATTATAATATTATTTATCGTGGAGAGGTAAATCATGCCTCTCCACCCTAAAACAAATAACAAATGTTCGGAATTGATGACCCTGGTATCTGGTTAGCCTACCTGTTAGCCTTCGCGTGTTTAATTTTTTCTTTATGGTTCGGAATTGCCAATTGGAATAAAGGAGATAAAGAGAGTGATAACCCTAAACAGTCTGATAAATGAGTACTCTTACCCTTGGAATTGTTGTCATAGTTTACATGTTCGTTATTGCCTGGTTAGGCTATATCGGCTACAAACAGACAAAAAACGCGAGTGATTACCTACTGGGGGGACGAAAGGTGAACCCTATTATTATGGCTCTCTCTTATGGGGCAACATTCATTTCTGCTTCAGCTATTGTAGGCTTTGGCGGGGTTGCGGCCACATTCGGTATGGGTATTCAATGGCTATGCTTACTGAATATGTTTATGGGAGTCGTTGTCGCCTTTATCTTTTTCGGAAGAAGAACCCGCAAACTAGGAGAAGAACATAATGCCCGAACCTTTCCCCAGTTACTAGGGCTACATTATAATTCCCGCAGTATACAAATATTTATAGCTACAATTATATTTATCGGCATGCCTTTATATGCAGCCGTTGTGATGAAAGGTGGAGCCGTCTTTATCGAACAGATGTTTCATATAGACCTGCATTTGGCTTTACTGATCTTCACTTTGATCGTGGCTGCTTATGTGATCACCGGAGGTATTAAAGGAGTCTTATATACAGATGCTTTACAAGCAGTTATCATGTTTGTATGTATGTTATTCCTGCTGTTCTGGTTCTATCATGTGATGGATATGGGATTTATAGAAGCGAATCAGAAGCTGACAGAAATATCGCCGCTTGTTCCCGACCGGTTTAAGGAACTGGGACATCAGGGATGGACTTCCATGCCGGTAACAGGTTCTCCACAATGGTATACGCTGGTTAGTTCACTTATTTTAGGTGTCGGTATAGGATGTCTGGCTCAACCCCAGTTGGTGGTACGGTTTATGATGGTGGAAAGTACCAAACAGTTAAATCGTGGTGTATTGATCGGTTGCGTTTTCCTGATCGTTACGGTAGGAGCTATTTATCATGTAGGAGCTTTATCCAATCTGTTTTTCCTTAAGACAGAAGGGGTTGTAGCATCGGAAGCCATAAAAGATATGGACAAGATCATTCCGTTATTTATCGATCGTGCGATGCCGGAATGGTTTGGAGCCGTCTTTATGTTATGTATCTTATCGGCCAGTATGTCTACGTTAAGTGCACAATTCCACACAATGGGTGCGGCATTTGGTGCAGATGCTTTTCCCAATTTAGGCCGTAGCAAGAATACAAACTCGACAATGGGTGTCCGTATCGGTGTTTTATGCTCCATCCTGGTCAGTTACATTATTTGTTACACATTGAGTGCCGGCATTATTGCGCGTGGTACAGCCTTGTTTATGGGAATATGCGCAGCAACATTCCTGCCGACCTATTTCTGCTCTTTATATTGGAAAAAGGCAACAAAGGAAGGTGCATTGGCCAGTTTATGGACAGGAGCGTTAGCCAGTTTGATTGCCATGTTGTTTTTCCATAAAGCAGAAGCGGGTGCTGTCGGCTTATGCAAAGCTTTGACAGGAAAAGACGTACTGATCGATGTATATCCCTGGTTTGCCATAGACCCGATATTATTTGCACTTCCACTGTCTATCATCGCCATCGTTGTAGTTAGCTTGATGACACAAAAGAAATCTGATAACATATAATTTGAACTACGTTAGTTTTTCTTATATGCTAGAAAACATAAATTAGCATTTTAACTATTGCTATTCATAGAAAAACCACGATATTTGCATCGTGGTTTTTTCATAATAGTATTAGATTTAAGGTTAACAAAGTTGATTAGGGCTTGTCGTGAGACAGGCTTTAATTGTTTATAGCCCTTCCCTATCCCGATAGTTAATCATTTTTCTATTACTATTGATCCTAAATTCCTACCTTTGCAAGAAAAAAGATGATCAGATACTTTTGTTTACTTCTTTTGGTTTTATGCAGTTGTAATAATAGTAAAAAGGATAATGATGTCATTCATGTATCCGTTCTCCGCGGGCCGTCTGTTATTGCATTTGCTAAAATGATCGAGGATTCTCCGGAAATAGAAGGAAAACGGTTATCTATTAATATTGTAGACTCTCCGGAACAAATGCAGGCGTTGCTGATAAAAGGGGAAACAGAATTGGCTGCCCTTCCTATGATCAATGCTGCGAATTTATATAACAAAGGCTTGAAATACTCTTTATTAGGATGTCCTGTCTGGGGAAACCTTTATATTGTCAGCAAGAAAGGAAATAATAACCAATTACCGGAAACAAATTCTTTACATATTTTCGGTGCGGGAACAACTCCCGATATCCTGACCCGCTATTATTTACAGCAGAAAGGGATATCTTATTCCCTGAATTATTCCTTTGCTACGCCTCTCGAAATAACACAGGGATTGCTTAGCAGCCAGGTTCACAGGGCAGTACTGGCTGAACCATTTCTCAGCGTTGCCCTAAAGAAAGACAGAACGATACACATTGAGTCAAATCTGAATAACCCCGACAGTTCTTCTCCCGGATTTGCCCAGACAGCAATTGTCTGTACACCTTCGCTAAGTAATAAAAGGATTATACTGGACAGCCTGTTAAATAAATCCTGCCAGTTCGCTTTGCACCATCCGGAGCAAACGATACATATTCTTGAAAGCCGGAAAATATTTGCTCCGGGCTCACTGACTCCGGAAAGTATTGAAAGATGCCGTATTAAATATTTACCAGCCGAAGAAACGAAAGAAAGTATTCTGGACTTCTTACGCCTGATAGAACAATACGAACCGAAAGCCATAGGAGGTAAAATTCCGGATAATACTTTTATATCAGGTAAATAATGAAAAAAGGATTGATTTCATTTATATCAGTATGTCTTCTGTTGCTTCTCTGGCAACTGATTGCTTCTTATATGGATCAGCCGGAATTGATACCCTCTGTTCCAGATCTTTTAAAGACACTGATCCGGTTATTCGGAACCGGATCATTCTATCAGAATATATTTGCAACAATTCTCCGTGGGATATCAGGTATACTGGTATCTTTAGTAATCGCCTTGCTCTCTGCCTTTTTATTTGCACGTTACGCGTTGCTTTACGAGCTTTTCAGACCGCTGTTAACGGTTATGAGATCGGTTCCGGTGATCTCCTTCATCCTGCTGGCCCTGATCTTCCTGAACCCCGAAAGCATCCCGTTGATGATCGCTTTCCTGACTATGTTTCCCCTCTTGACGGAGAATCTGACAAAAGGTATAATAAACCTTCGTCCCGGACTGTCCCTTATGGCTGATCAGTTTAAAATAAACAGAAGAAATAAATTGATGCAAGTTATTTATCCGCAGTTAAAGCCTTTTTTATTCAGTGGACTGGCATCTGCGGTCGGTTTCGGTTGGCGGGCGATCATTATGGGGGAAGTTCTTTCCCAATGTACCTTCGGAATTGGAGGTGAAATGAAACGGGCACAGAATTTTATTGCCGTTCCGGAACTGGTAGCATGGACAATTGTTGCTGTTCTGATTAGTTTTTTGTTTGATAAAGGGATTAGTAAACTAGCATCCGTAGATTGGAAAATACTATTCAGTAAAACAAATTTCACTACAAATACGAAACCCTCTTCTCCCATAAAAATAACAGACATCACTTTTCAATATGGCAAAGCAGATGTTCTATCTCATTTTTCCTATACTTTTGAGCCTGGTACTATTTATGGTATAAAAGCACCGTCCGGTACAGGAAAAACAACATTGCTGAACTTAATTAACGGTTCACTTAAACCTGCCGACGGCATAATAGATATCGAAAAAGAGCAGAATCTGTCAAACGTATTTCAGGAGCCGGAGTTATTATCCCATTTAACCATATTACAAAATATATGCCTTCCGTTGGCTTCTGTTTACGATAAACTCCATTCTGAGACAAAAGCAATAGAGGCACTGAAATTAGTAGAAATGGAAACGTTAGCAAAGCGATATCCGGAAGAACTTAGTTACGGCCAACAACAACGTGTCGCTTTAGCCCGTGCCCTGGCTTTCCCTTCGGGAATAATGTTGTTGGACGAACCTTTTAAAGGCCTGGATAAAGCATTAACCCTTCATATTATAGACCGGATGCTTATGCGACAAACGGCAAACGGACAAACCATTATTTTCACATCTCATGATCAAGAGGAACTAAAGCGCCTTGCCTCAGTAACAATCCAGTTACCTGAGATTAATTAACCTTAATCGGATTACAGGGGATTGTAAACCAGAATGTAGATCCGGAACCTTCTTCAGACTCCACTCCGATCTCCCCATTCAGCATGGTTATAATCGTCTTACAGATCGACAGGCCAAGTCCCGTACCTTGTTTAAATTTATCGAGCTTGACAAACCGGTCGAAAATTGTTGCCTGGGCATCTTTCCTGATTCCTGTTCCCGTATCGGTGACATAGGCATGGATACCATTCTTCGAGAGTTTATAGCCAAACCGGATAGAGCCGGATGAAGTAAACTTTATGGCATTGGATAGAAAGTTAGTCAATACCTGGGTTAGCCTTGTTTTCTCGGAAATAATGCTATAGTTACTACCATCATTTTCAAAAATTACTTTTACTCCGGGATCAGCCCTCAATGTAAAGGCATGTTCCTGAGGCTTGAAGATATCGTTCAGGCTAAATTTCGTATATATAAATTCCAGTTTACCGGATTCTATTTTAGATATGTCGAGAATGTCATTGATAAGCTGTAACAGAAAATCATTACTTGATTCAATGATCTTCAGGTATTCTTGTTTTTCCTCTTGAGTCTCGACCTGAGCCATTAATGTAGAAAAACCGACAATGGCATTTAACGGTGTACGGATCTCATGGCTCATATTGGCAATAAAAGCCGATTTCATACGATCGCTTTCTTCCGCCAGCCGTTTGGCCTGTACATCTGCTTCATGCCGTTTATCGACTGTTATATCTCTTAAAATACCGATTGCTTTAAGCGGTTTGCCGTCTTCTCCTGCTTCATATACTTCCCCTATCTTTTCAAGCCAGACATATTCATCTGAAAAGTATTTACAACGAAAACTCAGTTTCAGGGAATCTATCTCCCCGCGGGCAAAAGCATTGACTACATCCCGATACATCTGTTGATCGGCAGGATGTATCTTTTCCGTAAAACTTTCGTGGGAAATATAGGAATGAACCATCTCTCCGTCTTTTACCAAGGATAATTCAGCTGTTTCATTCACCACATCCCATATCCACGGGTATATGCGTCCGGCCATACAGGAAAGAGCCAGTCTCTTATTGTTTTCGTGTAATTCATCTTCTATTTTACGTTGCTTGGTTATATCCCATGACATACCCAATAGATAAGGAGATTTTCCTTCCCGCGGGACAAGCAGTTTCATCGTATCCATCGAACGAAGTTCTCCCCTGGGGTCAAGCATCTGTTCAACATAACGTTGCATTTTACCGGAACGAAGCACTATCTCATCCATATCCCGAAAACGCTGTGCAACCACCGGATCAATAAACAAATCGAAGTCCGTTCTTCCTACAACATCATTATGAAAACGACCGTAAATCTGGTTCATCATCGGACTGGAGTACACATAACGGAAATCATCTCCCGTATCCTTTACAAAAAAATACATTGGTACCGAATTTACTATATTCGACAACAATCCGGATAGATCTTTATATTTTTGCTCCAATGCATCAGCATCTGAATCTACTGGTATCATACAGCTTTAGGGACTTAATGTTTATGTGTTCACAAAAGTCTTGAAAATAAACGAGAGTAGCAAATAATAAAAGAAAGAATTCAAAGAGGAAAGTAAAATAATCGGCAAAAGATTATCTTTGTAGGCATTAAACAGAGAGAATATAAATATGACAACATCATTTCATACAATCATCTCCCATTCTTTAAATATTCCGGCCGGACAAGTGGAACGGACGATCGGATTGCTGGGAGAAGGGGCTACAATTCCTTTTATCAGCCGTTACCGAAAAGAAGTGACCGGAGGACTGGATGAAGTTCAGATAGGTAATATCAAAGACTTGCTGGATAAATTAACCGAGCTGAAAAAGAGAAAAGAAAGTATTTTATCCTCTATCGAAGAACAAGGGAAACTGACTCCCGAATTAAAGAAACGTATCGAAGAGTCGTGGGATAGTACAGAAATAGAAGACATCTATCTTCCATATAAGCCAAAGCGGGTGACAAAAGCTGAAATAGCCCGAAAAAAAGGGCTGGAACCACTTGCAAAGATCATCATGATACAAAACGAACATGATCTGTTAGGCCGGGTGAAGAGCTTTATCAAAGGTGAAGTAAAAAATGCTGCTGAAGCGTTACAGGGAGCACGTGACATCATTGCCGAATGGGTAAATGAAAACGAAGGGGCTCGCAATGCCGTACGTAATTCTTTTGCTCATACAGGCGTTATCTCCGCTAAAGTGATAAAAGGGAAAGAGGAAGAAGGGGCTAAATACCGCGATTATTTTGATTTCAGTGAACCGTTGAGTCGATGCAGTTCCCACCGTTTGCTGGCTCTTCGTCGTGGAGAAGCGGAAGGAATTCTAAGGGTCAGCATTTCTCCTGATACGGACACCACCCTCGATCGACTGAAAAGACGTTTCGTAAAAGGCCGAAGCGAAGTTTCCGATCAGGTTGCCGACGCGGTAGACGATTCTTTTAAGCGGTTACTCAAGCCTTCTATCGAAACAGAGTATGCCAACCTCAGTAAAGCCAAAGCAGATGAAGAAGCGATCCGCGTCTTTGCAGAGAACCTGCGACAGCTTCTACTGGCTCCGCCATTGGGACAAAAACGTGTACTGGGAGTAGATCCGGGGTATCGAACCGGATGTAAGCTTGTTTGTCTGGATGCACAGGGTAATCTGCTTCATAATGAGGCTATCTATCCCCATCCACCACAGAATGAGAAAAGCAAAGCTGCCGCAAAGGTATCTCAATTGGTTGCCACCTATGCCATCGATGCGATTGCCATCGGTAACGGTACAGCCAGTCGCGAAACGGAACAATTCATTACCAATATCCGTTATGACAGGAAAGTGCAGGTGTTTGTAGTCAGCGAAAACGGGGCTTCCATTTATTCTGCATCCAAAATAGCGAGAGAGGAATTCCCTGAATACGATGTAACTGTGCGCGGGGCTGTCAGCATCGGACGCCGGTTGATGGATCCGCTGGCCGAACTGGTAAAGATCGATCCGAAAAGTATCGGTGTCGGGCAATATCAACATGATGTTGAACAAGGAGCTTTAAAGAAAAGCCTGGATCAAACCGTTGAAAGTTGCGTAAATATGGTGGGTGTGAATGTGAATACGGCGAGCAAGCATCTGCTTACTTATATATCCGGGTTAGGCCCTACTCTGGCGCAAAATATTGTGGATTATCGGGCAGAGCACGGCCCTTTCCAGTCGAGACGCGAACTAATGAAAGTACCGCGCATGGGAGAAAAGGCCTTTGAACAAAGTGCCGGATTTCTACGCATACAGAATGGGAAAACACCTTTGGATAATTCTGCCGTTCACCCGGAAAGCTATCCGATCGTCGAACAGATGGCTAAAGATCTGAAGTGTACCGTGGAGGAACTGATTACCAATAAAGAACTGAAGAAGAAACTGGATCTCAAGAAATATATCACGGAGAAAGTCGGTATGCCGACCTTGCTGGATATAATGGAAGAACTGGATAAACCGGGAAGAGACCCGCGTGAAACGATACAGGTATTCTCTTTCGATCCTACCGTAAAGACAATCAATGATTTGAAGGAAGGGATGATATTGCCGGGTATTGTAACCAATATTACCAATTTCGGCTGCTTTGTGGATGTTGGTATCAAAGAAAACGGATTGGTTCATATTTCAGAACTGGCCGATCGTTTTGTCAGTGATCCGACACAGGTCGTGTCTATCCATCAGCATGTGAAAGTAAAAGTAATGAGTGTGGATCTGGTTCGTAAACGGGTTCAACTATCGATGAAAGGGTTATAAGATGAAGATCAATAAAACAAATGTGGCCAGACTTTTAGATAAAGCGAAAGTGCCTTATCAATTGGTTCCATACGAAGTGGATGAAAACGATTTGAGTGCCATCCATGTTGCAGAACAATTGGGTGAAAACGTAGAACAAGTATTCAAAACACTGATCCTTCATGGAGATAAAAGTGGCTATTTCGTCTGTGTAATCCCCGGAGCAGACGAAGTGGATTTGAAAAAGGCGGCTAAAGTTTCCGGAAATAAAAAATGTGAAATGATCCCGGTGAAAGAATTACTGCCTCTTACAGGTTATATACGGGGAGGTTGCTCCCCTATCGGGATGAAGAAACATTTCCCTACTTACATCCATTTCAGTGCCGAACAATTCGATAATATCTATATCAGCGCCGGACAACGTGGCTTGCAGGTTTTACTGGCCCCGGCCGATCTCGTTCGTGAAACGAATGCTTCTTTTGCCGATCTGGTTAGCGGAGACTAACTGCAAGAACGCTTTTTGACCGAAAA
>OGFC01001637.1_pt1 | contig 12179 bp, 12 predicted proteins | sample 1570841 | NCBI WGS metagenome assembly OGFC01 (sample SAMEA2582137, study PRJEB24529) | metagenome | biome: Human gut stool | place: China | collected 2011 | reverse complement strand
GTTCGTGCCGTCGTTGTTAATCACCACATGGTTATTCTGCTCAAACGTCCCGGACGCCTGCGACCGGCTGTCTGCCATGCTGCACGGTGTACCGACATAACCGCCGGTGGCATAGCCGCGCATCAGCCGGTAAAGATTCCCCACGCCAATCCGGCTGGTTGCCTCCTTCGTGAAGACAAATTCACCACGGTGAACAATCCCCGCTGGCTCATATTTGCCGCCGGTTCCCGTAAATCCTCCGGTTGCAAAATGGAATTTCGCCGCAGCGGCCTGAATGGCTGTACCGCCTGATGCGGATGCGCCGCCACCAACAGCTCCGCCAATGGCGCTGCCGATACTCCCGACAATCCCCACCATTGCCTGCTTAAGCAGAATTTCTGTCATCATGGACAGCACGGAACGGGTGAAGCTGCGCCAGTTCTGCTCACTGCCGGTCAGCATCGCCGCCATATTCTGCGCAATACCATCAAAGGTCTGCGTGGCTGCACTTTTAACCTGCGACATACTGTCCGTGGCGCTCTCTTCCCACTCACTCCAGCCGGACCTGAGGCCTGCCATCCAGCTCCCGCGAAGCTGGTCTTCAGCCGCCCAGGTCTTTTTCTGCTCTGACATGACGTTATTCAGCGCCAGCGAATTATCGCCATACTGTTCCTTCAGGCGCTGTTCTGTGGCTTCCCGCGCTGCCTGCCGGTCAGTAAGCCCCCGGTTTTTCGCCTCAATGGCTGCCCGTTTTGCCCGTTGTTGCTGTGCGAACTTATCCGCCTGCTGCGCCAGCGCGTTCAGGCGCTCCTGATACGTAACCTTGTCGCCAAGTGCAGCCAGCTGGCGTTTGTACTCCAGCGTCTCATCTTTATGCGCCAGCAGGGATTTCTCCTGTGCGGATAGCTGGCGACGTTGTGCCGCCTCCTCCAGTACCGCGAACTGATTTTCAGCCTTCCACAAATCCCGGCGCTGCTGGCTGATTTTCTCATTTGCTCCGGCATGCTTCTCCAGCGTCCGGAGTTCAGCCTGAAGCGTCAGCAGGGCAGCATGAGCACTGTCTTCCTGACGATCGCCCGCAGACACTTTCACGCCGGACTGTTTCGGCTTTTTCAGCGTCGCTTCATAATCCTTTTTCGCCGCCGCCATCAGCGTGTTGTAATCTGCCTGCAGGATTTTCCCGTCTTTCAGTGCCTTGTTCAGTTCTTCCTGACGGGCGGTATATTTCTCCAGCGGCGTCTGCAGGCGTTCGTAAGCCTTCTGCGCCTCTTCGGTATATTTCAGCCGTGATGCCTCAGACTCGGCCCAGTCCTTTGCTGCCATCTCTCTGGCCTTTTCAAGATCGGCCTGCAACGTGGCGGCTGAAAGCCCAAGTTGCGCATTCGCTCTGTCCTCCCATGCTCCCCGGAGATTGGCAAGAAATGCTGAGGTTTTACCGCGCCGGTGGCTCCGGCTCTGATACCACTGCCATTTTTTGTCCGCCTCATCAAAAGCCTTTTCTGCTTTCTCCAGCATTCCCTGGGCAGTGTCCGGGCGACCAATATCCAGCACCGAATCCCACATGGATTTGAATGCCCGTGCTGTCCTGTCTGCCCAGGTCTCCAGCGTGCCCATGTTCTCTTTCAGGCGGCGGGTCTGGTCATCAAACCCTTTCGTTGCGGCCTCGTTCGCCGCCTGCAATGCCCCGGCTTCATCTCCGGAACGCTGCAACTGAGCAACATACGCAATCTGCTCCGCCGTCACGTTATGGAACTGACGTGCCATCGCTGTCAGTCCCGACGTCGGGTCTGTGGTCAGCTTCCCGAAGGCTTCAGCGACCTTGTCCACCTCCACGCCGGATGCAGAGGAGAAACGCGCCACACTCTGGCTGATCGCCTCAAACTGCTCACCACCACGCACACCGGCATTCACCAGCGCCGTCAGTGACTCGCTGGTCTGGTTAAACGTCAGCCCTGCCGCCTGCCCGGCTCTGGACAGGGCCAGAATACGATCTGCCGTCAGTCCCGCCTGATTGCCGGAAAGGACCAGCGTTTTGTTGAAATCGGACAGGGTTGAGTTGCCCTGATACCAGGCATACGCCAGCGCACCGGTCGCCACCGCCAGCGAGGTGGCCCCCACCATCGGCAGGGTGATCGCACCGGCAAGCCCCCTGAACATGGGGATCATCCCGCCGAAGGAGTCCTTAACCTGACCACCCTGTTGCAGCAGGATCAGCCACGGACTTTGCCCGCCTGCAAGCTGCGTGGCCACGTCGGTGAACTGTGCAGGCAGCATACGCATGGCGGCTTTATACTGCCCGACGGAAATCCCCGCTTTCTGTGCAGCCAGCGCCTGTCGGCTCAGCGACTGTTCAACGACTGCCGCTGTTTTTTTCGCATCAGTTTCCGTACCGGAAAAATGACGCCTGACTCTGGCCATCTGCTCGTCAAATCTGGCCGCATCCAGACTTAAATCAACGACCAGATCGCCTACCGGTTCAGCCATACCGGACTCCTCCTGCGATCCCTTCTGATACTGTCATCAGCATTACGTCATCCTCCGTCATGTCCGCCACATCCGGGGAAGCGGGGATAACTTCATTCCCGTCCGGGCCAAAGCGGACGCCTCCGGCAAGCCCTGCCGCTTTCTGCATCAGCACATCATCTTCAGGCTCTTCGTCAGCCTCGCGCCGGTTCAGCAGACTGAAATCCAGCGGATGCATATCCGGATCGCTGAAAAACAGGCTGAGCACGGTGTACGTCAGCCCGGAAAAGTGCATATCCAGCAGAACATCATGAAAATAATGGGTACTGTAAAAGCGGTGCCAGTCGGCATACTCCGTGGATGACATCCCGGCAAGCATGGCACGCCAGTCGGGTCGCCCCATCTCACGCGCCAGTTTCAGGGCAAAACTCAGCTCACCGTCGAACACTTTCCCGCAGAAACAGGCTCTGCGGGCCCGGCGTCCTCTGCCTGTTCAGGGGCATTATTCACCACAAACTCATACATACCGGACAGCCGGTACACCACGTTTTCAGCATGAGAAATTGCCTCTGTGGGCCAGGTGGTAAGCACTTCCTGCTCAATCTGTTTAACGGCTTCATTCATGGAAGGCTGCTTTGTCTTCTGCGGATGGTTATGCCACAGGGACATCGCCACCAGAAACGCGCCGGTTCTGATGGCGTCTTCCACAGTAAACTTCCGGTTGCTGTCTGACTCCGCCTGTTCTGCCTGCCGTTTCATCAGGGCGAGATGCTCAATACGCTGCAGGGCTGACAGTTCAGAAAGCGTGACGGTCACACCGTTATGTTCAAATGATTCGGTTTTCAGGAACATCGCTGACTCTCCGGATTAACTGGCGGTGACGGTGATTTCTGCAACCGCAGCAAACTCACCATTACCGGATACGACCGGAATGTTGACCTTGCCTGCAGCAACACCTTTCACGGTGATGGTCATACCACTGACCGACACGGTGGCTTTTGTTTTATCCGCTGACACCGCACGGAAGCTCTTGTCGGTTGCGCCTTCCGGCTGGAATGCCACGGTCAGCGTGGTGCTCTGCCCTTTCACCACCGAGGTGCTGGCAGGCGTCACGGTCATGCCGGTTGCCGCTGTGACCGTGCTGTGATCTTCTGCCATCGACGGACGGCCCACATTGGTGACCTTCACCGTGCGGGTGATCACTTCCTTCGCCGTCACCGCCTTACCGATACTGCTGACCCAGCCGCGGAACACATCGACCGTGCCGTTCGGGAAGCGGATTTTATAGGCACGGGTATCACCTTCATTAAACCACGCCAGCAGCGCCTGCTGCCCCTGCTCTCCGGGCATCCACGCCAGCGTGAAGCTGGTATCTCCGGCAGATTTCTGCCCCTGCCCGGTCGCAGTCCAGTCCGCATCTTCATCATCGAGATAGCTGTCGTCATAGGACTCAGCGGTCAGTTCGCCGGGCGTCAGGTCTTTAACTTTAGCCAGACGCGACCAGTCAACATCTGAAAGCGGGTTCGCATAAGGGTCGCCGCTCCCGTTATAAACCCACAGTGTGGTCCCGGCCCCTTTCACCGGCATTACTGGATTTGGTACAGGCATATCGTCCTCACATTTCATAGGTAATGACATAAGTCAGATCGGCTGAACTCCACAGGCCCGCATCATCGTCGCGCCGGTAGTCATAGCCGCTGGCCACCATACTGGTGATCAAATCTGACAGTGCCGGGATATCGCTCATCACCGGATAAATCCGGGACTCCATCCACGAATCCAGCTCTGAATCCGGCACCTGAGCAGGCAGGAAAACTTCAATATGCAGCTCCGCCTGCCAGGTATCGCTGTCCAGCTCTTCGCCCGTGTATTCAGCGCCGGTGAGATAAACGGCAATTGCCGGAAAATCTTCCTCATCAAAAACAGCGGGGCGACCATCAAAAAGCGTCGCCCCGGTGTCATGCTTCTCCAGTGCATCCAGTACGGCTGCACGGAGTTCAGTATGTTTCATCGCTTTATTACCATTCTCAGTTGATGCTGCAGCGCATAGCCCAGCTCTTTCGGAAGACGTTCACGCCGTATCCGTTCAATATTCTGTTTAAACGCCGTGGTCAGCGGCACCGCCATCGGGATTTTCACCACATCAATGGGGTAACGGTTTTTCCCGGCCACACGCTGCATGACATGCCAGCGGCCATTTTTCAGTTGCTGAATAAACGCGCCGGGAATACGACGGTTTCCCACCACAAGCACGCTGCCGCCACCTTTCAGGGCTGAACGCTGCCCCTTTTTACGACGCCTGCGTCGGGACAGGACAATCCGCGCGTTACCCAGCTTTATTACGGGCAAATCCCCCCGGTTAACCCTGATTCTGGCCTGCGGATTTTTGACCGTGGCCCTTTTCAGCCTGGCCCTTTCCTTTACCAGTTTCCGGCGTACCTTTGTCTCACGGGCAACCTGTGACGCCGACTGCGATATCGCGGATGAAGCAACGCGGTTAATGGCCATTGCGGCGGCACCAGGCACCGCCGTTTTGCTGATACGGCTGAGGTTTTCAACGGCCTGCTCAAGACCTTTTATGGCCATACATCCCCCTTTCAGCGGCGACGGTTAACGGCAGGCGGTACGCCCCGCCCAAGCCAGAGATGACAGCTTCCGCCATCATCCGGCGAAACCCGATCTACCCAGAAATTTTCCTCACCGATGGTCAGCGTGTCTCCACGCCGCAGCTGCCGCACATCATCAGTCCGGACAAACAGGGACGGGCTGGAGCCTTCAACGCGCACGCCCTGTCCGGCATAGCTGATATTTTCAGGGTCATCAAAAACACCACGTATCACCGCACCTGACTGCTCACCGGATGTAATGGTGGCTGACGTTCCCATGTACCCGCGTATCGTTTCATCGGCGCGGGCAATGGCAGCATCGAACAGGTTATCGAAATCAGCCACAGCGCCTCCCGTTATTGCATTCTGGCCAGGCCGCGCTCTGTCATTTCAGCTGACACACCGGCAGAGACACGGAACGCCGTTCCCGGCAGCACAAATGCCACAGGTTTATCCCGCGTGGCGTGAAGTGCATCAGTATGCAGCGTCACCAGTGCCACGACCGTGACCAGTTCAGCCGTATCCTGAATCACGGTATCCGGCTGCGCTGATACCACCTCATTTTCATGTCCGGTCAGCGCATTTTCCGGGCTGACAGATGTGTCCTGACCGGCAGCGTCATCCGTGTCATCAAGCTCCTCTTCCAGCTCTGCCACACGAAGCGCCAGTTCTTCTTTCGTTCCCGTCAAACTGACATCACGGTTCAGTTGCTCACCCAGCTCCTGAAGACGGGCAATCAGTTCATCTTTCGTCATGGACTCCTCCACAGAGAGAAAATGGCCCCGAAGGGCCATGATTACGCCAGTTGTACGGACACGAACGCATCAGGGTCAGCCAGCAGCATCAGCGGTGCTGACTGAATCATGGTGAACTCACGCGCCGGATCGCCGGTGGTCACCCAGTTTTTCGGGTAGCGGGCAGAGGCGTTAATACCTTCGCGCTGTGCGTCCGCATCCTGAATGCAGCCATAGGTGCGCAGACCGCGTGCCTGAGTGTTCCCCAGCACCATCGTGTTGTCCGGCAGGAAGTTCTTTTTGACGCCGTTTTCCACGTACTGTCCGGAATACACGACGATGGCCACATCGCCATACATTCCCTTATAGGACACCGCTTTGCCCAGGTCTTTCACCGCTGTCTCCAGCTCGGAATGAGAGCCGCGACGGGTATCCAGCTTCTCCCTGACGGCTTTGAAGGAACGGAACAGCGCCCAGCCTTTCGGATCAAACACGATGATATTCACCACACCGCTGGCGTTCAGCGCGTAGGCTTCGATATCGTCGGTCGGGTCATACGTGGACTTGTCACGCTTGCTCCACTCCGTGCCGCCGGACTGCGTGATGTTATTCGCCGCACTGCGGCCCATATCCACCTCAACCGGATCGAAGGCTTCACCGGTCATGGTGTATTTGCCCTTGAGCACGGCAGAAACTGCCTGCATCTCTTCGACCTGAGCAATGGCCAGCTCTTCGTCACGCATGTTCTGCATGATGATGCGACGGCGGCGGTAAGCCGGGTCCGCCAGATTCTGCGGATCTTCATCCGGCAGGCGACGCAGGGTCATCTGCGGATTCACCTCATGCTTCGGCTTGACATATCCCGGTGTAAATTCAGAGGTGGAGCCGCCACGGGAGCGGATAACCTCACCGGAAACAATCGGCGAAACGTACAGCGCCATGTTTACCAGTCCCGGAATTTGTGAGAGATAGACTTTCTCCGTGGTGAAGGGATAGCTCTCACGGAAAAAGAGACGCAGAAACAGCGGATCAAACTTAAATTTCTTCTCATTTGCCGCCAGCAGCTGGGCGGTTGTGTACATCGACATAAAAAAATCCCGTAAAAAAAGCCGCACAGGCGGCCTTTAGTGATGAAGGGTAAAGTTAAACGATGCTGATTGCCGTTCCGGCAAACGCGGTCCGTTTTTTCGTCTCGTCGCTGGCAGCCTCCGGCCAGAGCACATCCTCATAACGGAACGTGCCGGACTTGTAGAACGTCAGTGTGGTGCTGGTCTGGTCAGCATCAACCGCCAGAATGCCAACGGCAGCACCGTCGGTGGTGCCATCCCACGCAACCAGCTTACGGGTGGAGGTATCCAGCATCAGCGGGGTCATTGCAGGCGCTTTCGCACTCAATCCGCCGGGCGCGGTTGCGGTATGAGCCGGGTCACTGTTGCCCAGCGGCTGGTAATGGGTAAAGGTTTCTTTGCTCGTCATAAACATCCCTTACACTGGTGTGTTCAGCAAATCGTTAACGGCATCAGATGCCGGGTTACCTGCAGCCAGCGGTGCCGGTGCCCCCTGCATCAGACGATCCAGCGCAGTGTCACTGCGCGCCTGTGCACTCTGTGGTGCTGCGGCCAGAATGCGGCGGGCCGTTTCCACGGTCATACCGGGGGTTTCTGCCAGCACGCGGGCCTGTTCTTTGCGTCCGTGAGCCTCCTCACAGTTGAGGATCCCCATAATGCGGCTGTTTTCTGCCGCAACCGCAGCGGTGATCTGCGCGTTCACGTCCGGCTGCGCCGCGCTGGCGTTTTCGCCCTCCGTCGCTGGCACCACGTCAGTAACGTCAGCCTGCGAAGCAGTGGCTGAAACAGTTGTTGATTGAGTCTCTTTGGTCATTCGCCCTCCTGAGAGACGGGATTTACGTGCATCCAGTGCATCACGCATGACGGTGATCGCATCGGTGCTGTTGACAAGTTCATCAGCCAGTCCGGCATCAATGGCCTCCTGACCGCTGTACACTGCAGCCTCGGTATCCAGCACAGCCTGCACGGACAGGCCGGTATATGCCGACACCTTCTGTGCAAACATCCGGCGGGTTGCATCCATCCGGGACTGCAATGTTTCCCGGACATCATCCGGTAGATGGCTGTAGGGGTTGCCATCCACCTTATGGCTGCCGCTGTAAATCAGCGTGATTTCCACACCCTGTTTCTCCAGCGCAGCACCGTAATTACTGTGAGCCATCATGACGCCGATGGAGCCTGTCCGGGCGGTCTGCGTGACCAGACGCCGGGAGGCGGCACTGGCAAGCAACTGACCTGCACTGCAGTTCATGTCGTTGGCCAGCGCCCATACCGGTTTTATGTCACGCACACGGGCGATGATGTCAGCGCAGTCAAATGCCCCCGCCACCATCCCGCCGGGCGTGTCCATATCGAGCAGAATGCCGTCCACCATCGGATCGCTGGCAGCCTGTTGCAGACGGGCGATAATGCCGTTGTAACCGGTCATCCCCGAGTACGGCTGCAGCGCCCGCGTCCGGCTGACCAGCGTGCCGGACACCGGCAGCACGGCGATGCCGTTCATGACCTGATAACTGCGGGCCTGTCGTGGTCCGTCATCATCACCGGATAATGCCAGCGTCGCGAGTGCCTCCTGGGCAGTCAGGCTGTCGCCGGACACCGCATCCGTCAGGCGGCTGATCCCAAGCTGGCCTGCAAGCGCACAAAAGAAAACCCGCGCATAGGCGGGTTCAAGCATCAGCGGCTCATTAAAAGCCATGCTGGCAATATGCGGGAGATTACGCAGCTCTGCTGTCACTCTTCTCCTCCTCTGTTGATTGTCGCAGCCCGGATTCAAATGCCGCAGCCGCCCAGGCGGGCGGTTTAAGACCAGCTGCGCGGCGCTCCATCGTTTCACGGACCTGCTGGGCAAAAATTTCCTGATAGTCGTCACCGCGTTTCGCGCACTCTTTCTCGTAGGTGCTCAGTCCGGCTTCTATCAGCATCACCGCTTCCTGAACTTCTTTCAGACCATCGATGGCCATACGACCGGAGCCTATCCAGTCGCAGTTCCCCCAGGCACTGCGGGCCTCCTGAAAACTGAAGCGCGCTTTTGAAGGTAACGTCACCACGCGGCGAACGATGGCCTCTTCCAGCCAGCACAGAAACATCTGGCTCGCCTGACGGGATGCGACGAATTTTCGCCGCCCCATAAAGTACGCCCACGACTCGTTCGCACTGGCCCGTGCCGTGGAGTAGCTCATCTGGGCGTAATTCCGGGAAAGCTGCTCATACGAGACACCCATCCCGGCAGCGATATACCGCAGCAGTGACTGCTCAAACACGGAGTAGCCGTTATCCGTATCCTGAGCCGTCTGCAGGTTCAGTGAGTCACCCGGCATCAGGTGCGGTACTTTTGCGCCTCCCAGCCGGACCGGCGCTGCGGCGTAATACGCGGCAATTTCACCAATCCAGCCGGTCAGCCTTTCCCGCTGCTCCTGACTGTTCGCGCCCAGAATAAAATCCATCGCTGACTGCGTATCCAGCTCACTCTCAATGGTGGCGGCATACATCGCCTTCACAATGGCGCTCTGCAGCTGCGTGTTCTGCAGCGTGTCGAGCATCTTCATCTGCTCCATCACGCTGTAAAACACATTTGCACCGCGGGTCTGCCCGTCCTCCACGGGTTCAAAAACGTGAATGAACGAGGCGCGCCCGCCGGGTAACTCACGGGGTATCCATGTCCATTTCTGCGGCATCCAGCCAGGATACCCGTCCTCGCTGACGTAATATCCCAGCGCCGCACCGCTGTCATTAATCTGCACACCGGCACGGCAGTTCCGGCTGTCGCCGGTATTGTTCGGGTTGCTGATGCGCTTCGGGCTGACCATCCGGAACTGTGTCCGGAACAGTCGCGACGGGCTGGTATCCCAGGTGGCCTGAACGAACAGTTCACCGTTAAAGGCATGCATGGCCACACCTTCCCGAATCATCATGGTGAACGTGCGTTTTCGCTCAACGTCAATGCAGCAACAGTCGTCCTCGGCAAACTCTTTCCATGCCGCTTCAACCTCGCGGGAAAAGGCACGGGCTTCTTCCTCCCCGATGCCCAGATAGCGCCAGCTTGGGCGATGACTGAGCCGGAAAAAAGACCCGACGATATGATCCTGATGCAGCTGGATGGCGTTGGCGGCATAGCCGTTATTGCGTACCAGATCGTCTGCGCGGGCATTGCCACGGGTAAAGTTGGGCAGCAGGGCTGCATCCACACTTTCACCCGGTGGGTTCCACGCCCGCAACTGCCCACCAAATCCGCTGCCACCGCCGTGATAACCGGCATATTCACGCAGCGATGTCATGCCGTCCGGTCCCAGAAGGGTGGGAATGGTGGGCGTTTTCATACATAAAATCCTGCAGGTCCCCTGCGTCGCTGTGTCATGCCGGTCTGCACTTCCAGCTCTGCAATATATTTTTTCAGGTCAGACACGGAAGTGGCCGTAAACTCCACTCGCCGTCCGTCTTTCTGTACCGTTGCCACCCGTTTACCTGTCATCAGGTCATGCAGTGCCGCACGGGCAGCGGCAAGTTCTTCCTGTCGCGTCATTCATCCTCTCCGGATAAGGCACGGGCGTAATCTGCCAGTGTTTTCTTGTTGGTTGCTGCACCATCCTCTTCCTGCAGGCTCGCCAGCAGTGCACTGAGATCCAGCTGCCAGCGGGAAATACTGATGCGCAGCGCCGCCAGCGCATAAACGAAGCAGTCGAGCGCCTCATTGCGTCGCTTTTTGCTGTCCCACAGTATTTTTTTCCTGCCATCCACCCATTTTTCGACCTGCTCTTCAGCAGTCAGCTGCTGCGCTTCGGTCAGATCAAAAATATCCGGGTTATTCGGGAAGTGAACGGCACCGGGAAGCGGTTCATCCCCTTCCGGCGTCAGTGTGAAGCGGTTATAAATCTGCTCTTTCGCGGTATCCGTACCGATTTCGGTAAGGTAAACCCCGTTTTTGTTTCGCTTACGTGGCATGCTGGCCACCGGCTTACCGTAGACGGATGCCCCTTTAATGGGGATCACCCGGAACAGCCCATGCTTTTTCGAGCGTTCATACACAATGGTCGGGTCAATCCCGCCAATATCCCAGCAGATACGGGATACCGACATTTCTGCACCATTCCGGCGGGTATAGGTTTTATTGATGGCCTCATCCACACGCAGCAGCGTCTGTTCATCGTCGTGGCGGCCCATAATAATCTGCCGATCTATCAGCCAGCTTTCCTCACCCGGCCCCCATCCCCATACGCGCATTTCGTAGCGGTCCAGCTGGGAGTCGATACCGGCGGTCAGGTAAGCCACACGGTCAGGAACGGGCGCTGAATAATGCTCTTTCCGCTCTGCCATCACTTCAGCATCCGGACGTTCACCGATTTTCGCTTCCCATGTCTCACCGAGCGTGGTGTTCACGAAGGTTTTACGTTTTCCCGTATCCCCTTTCGTTTTCATCCAGTCTTTGACAATCTGCACCCAGGTGGTGAACGGGCTGTACGCCGTCCAGATGTGAAAGGTCACGCTGTCAGGCGGTTCAATCTCTTCACCGGATGACGAAAACCAGAGAATGCCATCACGGGTCCAGATCCCGGTCTTTTCGCAGATATAACGGGCATCAGTGAAGTCCAGCTCCTGCTGGCGGATGACGCAGGCATTATGTTCGCAGAGATAAAACACGCTGGAGGGATCATCCGGCGTCCATTTGAGGCCAAACGGCGTCTCTTTATCGCCAAATTTAAGGTACTGCTCCTCCCCGCAGTGCGGGCAGGCAACATGAAAACGCATAAAATGCGGGGATTCACTGGCTGCACGCTCAATCTGGCAGGTGCCTCTCACTTTGGGCGTGGAGCCACGGATGGACTTTGGCCAGACCGAGCCTTCAATACGCTTGTCGCCCAGGAACGTCGGAGAGCCTTCCTGTTCAATATCATCATCAAAGGCAGCAAGTTCATCATAACCCGCCACATCCACCGACTTTTCACGGTAGTTTTTTGCCGCTTTACCGCCCAGGCACCAGAAGCCACGCCCATTGGTGAAACGCTTCATGGTGAGCGTGTTATCCCGGTGCTTTTTGCCATACCACGGGGCCAGCGCCAGCAGCGACGGAATATCACGTATGGTCGGCTCAACGTGGGTTTTCATAAAGTTCTCGGCATCACCATCCGTCGGCAACCAGATAAGGGTGTTGCGCTGCTTATGCTCTATGAAGTAGGCATAAACACCCAGCAGCATTTTGGAATAACCGACACGGGCAGACTTCACCACATTCACCTCACGGATGTAGTCGCTGCCCATCGCATTCATGATGGCCCGCTGAAAGGGCAGTGTTTCCCAGCGCCCTTCCTGGTATGCGGATTCTTTCGGGAGAT
>OGFC01001619.1_pt1 | contig 12280 bp, 10 predicted proteins | sample 1570841 | NCBI WGS metagenome assembly OGFC01 (sample SAMEA2582137, study PRJEB24529) | metagenome | biome: Human gut stool | place: China | collected 2011 | reverse complement strand
GGAAGCGGAACTTAGAACCGGGAAACTCAAACATCATTGGGGCCGAAAGACGGTTATTCGGAAGTCATATGTAAACTTATATCAGGACAATATTTTTTGAACAAAAATGTTTATCTTTAATTATCAATCACTGTAAACCTTTTTCAGGACGGGACAGCTACACCGGCTGCTTGCAGTTGCAAGATATACCCCCAAAAAAGATATTTTCGCCTGTTGCCCGGATCGGGGTATGTTTTGTCTGCGGCGGTCGCCTTTTGTCTGCTCCGAATACCCCAAACGGCTACCGGGATTATACACTCTGGCAGCAGGTATATAAGGGCAGATGACAAACGAAACCGGCTATCCGACCAAAAGAATATCGTCGGATGGGGCTGTATAATGCCCCGATAGTACAATGCTGTAATGGTACAACGATATAATGATGCATGATTGCAAAACTATGATAATGCAGGCCTACCGATTCGGGACGCAATGAACGGTAGCAAAACGCATAAGCATCACGTTTTGTAACGCTTCCCCGACGGCGGTTTATATTTGCCGCCGAACCTTAAATTTCGCATCATGTTTCTATACGCCCACTTTCTCTCCGGGCTTCTCCCGCCCGCGTCAGAACCGCCGCCGCACAAATGGTCTTTTACGGCGTCCGCACCTCCCGACCTGTCCAACCGCCCGATCTTCGGCGCCCGTCGGGACGCTCCGGATCGCACTCCTCATCCCCGCTTTTCACGCCCGGCATTGTTCTGCGGTTCGGAATCCGGTATGTGTGACGCCGTGTCTTTATCTTACCAGCAAAGGAAGGGCAAGGTTGTGTTTTCGTAAACGAAAACTCCGCCTTTCCCGCTGGCCGGCGTAAAATCCCGCTGGTCTGAACAACATATATAGCACAATCTATCGAAACAACCTGTCATGAAAACACCGAAGAAAACATATAGCAAACAGGGCGGTCGTCCGAAAGTCGGCATCAGCCGCATCCGCAAATACGTCATCAGCACGCGGCTCAGCCCTGAACGGAAACTCCGATTCTCTGCCCTCTGCCGCGAAGCAGGACAACCGTCAGCCGAAGTCCTGCGCCAGCTGATCGACCAAGGAACGGTAAGAGCACGGATCACCCGCGAACAGCTGGATTTCATGGCCCAGCTCAAAGGCATCGCCCGGAATCTGAACCAGCTGACCCGGCTGGCCAACGCCAAAGGTCTGGCGGCTGTCAGAGTACGGCATGCGGCGATCATCACGGCCATCGAAAAACTCCTGAAACAGATATGCGATGGTCGGTAAGGTAATATCGGGATCGTCTTTTTCGGGGACGGTAGACTACGTGATGAAAGAAGAATCCCGGATACTGGAAGCCGAAGGCATTATGCCTCCGGAAGTAAAGGACATGGTGCAGGACTTTAAAGACCAGACTCTATTGAACCCACGGTTGAAAAACACTGTCGGGCATATCTCCCTCTCTTTTTCACCCAAAGACGCCCCGCGGATGACTGACGCCCTGATGACGCAGATCGCAAAGGAGTATATGCAGAAAATGGGCATCACCGATACGCAATACCTATTGGTGCGCCATCTCGACCAGCCCCATCCGCACTGCCATCTGGTCTACAACCGGGTCGGGAACAACGGGCAGACCATTTCGGACAAGAACATCAAGATTCGAAACGCCAAGGTCTGCCGGGAGCTGACCGAGAAGTACGGATTGTATCTCGCACCGGGAAAGGACGACGTACGGCGGGAGCAGCTGCGCGAACCCGACAAGACCAAATACGAAATCTACGATGCGATGAAAGGCAGTCTTCCCAAGTGCAAAAGTTGGAACGAACTGGAAGGCAAATTAAAGGAACAGGGCATCGGCGTGCGATACAAGTATTGCGGTTCGACTGACCGCAAACAAGGGGTTTTGTTCTCGAAAAACGGTTTCGAGTTCTCCGGATCGAAGATCGACCGGGCTTTCAGCTTTACAAAACTCGACAGCCGCTTCAATCATATTCAACAGCAGACCCAACACCGGGCCACGCTTTTCGGAAACCTCTCGGCGGCGGCAGGCAATTACCGTTCAGCATTTGCGGCGCTGTTCGGTAGTATGGGTGGCGGCGGCACACGCGAAGAGCCGCCATCGGTCAACCTCGGAAAGGCCGGGGGTATTCCGCTGCCGCCGGCCGGTTCGCCCGGCGGGGTGTCTGCCGGGCAGTTGCAGCGCAAGCCGGGAGAAAGCCCCGAAGAACATATCGCACGAATCACGGCGCTGCTCGATGCCGCGGCCGAAGCGATGGCCATAGCCGCGATGGAACGCCGCCGCAGGTTCGAAGAACAGAAAAGAAGAGCCAAAATAAAACTGTAACCGAATTAAAAAATCTCAAAAACCATGAACAACGAAAATAGGATCGACCTCTCGGTCGAGATGTACGAAGACCTCAAGGAAACGCTCGTCAAGGCCGTCAAAAGCACCAAAGCCGGCGGCGCAGGTTTGGAGAATGCACAACTCGAACGGATCGAACGGCTGATAGAGGCCGCAGAGCTCTCGCAGGGGCAGATCGCACAACTGTTCGCACAACTGCAACGAAATACGGCCTTGTCCGGAATAAAAACCGAGCAGGTGCGGGAATTTACCGACAGATACAACACACTGCCGGCACAGTTGGCCGGGAGACTGGAGGTGATCAACAAGGAGAACAGGCAGACACATACATTGATCGAGCAGGTGGGGAAAGCCGTCGAAGCAGCGACAAGGCCCGACACCCTGCCCGTGCAGGAATACCGCCATACCTATACGCTCGATCTTAAATCTTCAAAAACATTTCTGACGATGTTCGTCATGCTGGGTGGTATTTTCCTGCAAGCTACATTCATCTACCGAATCTCGGAGAATAATAGGCTGTTGGCCGTGAACGACCTGAAATACCGTTATGTGAAGATGCGCGGGGCAATCGGCGAAAAGGAGCTGACGGAGTTGGAAACCGTATTTTGGGACGAGCAGTACCGAGCCGTTCGTGATACCGTTCGAAACCAAATCGAACGCTATGAAGAAGCCGTAAGGCGGCAGGCCGAGCGATTGGAGCAGGCGACCGTCAAAGAGCGAAAAGCGAAAAAACTGCTCGAGGATGTGAAGAAATTGAGGGAGGAATAGGCGCTGACAATTCAGATGTATTAAATGATAGTGCAGAAGATTATCACGAATCCGGGCCTTCCCCTTTCTATCTGGAGCGAAAGATATGTTTTTGCGGGGATAGGGCAAGGCTATACGAAGCGCCCATACGGGCGGCCTTGCCCCAATCCCGAAAAAACAGGGGCTCGTCGCTAACGATAGGAAAGAGCGAAGTGTATGTAAAGCCCCCCCCGCACAAAAATCCGCCCTGAGAGCGTAAAATTTCAATATTTTGAAATCCAGCATATAAAAAAACAACGGATACGAAATTATTTCTTTATATATAATTTGTTTATTTCCGTTCTCCTGTCAACCTTTGTGATAGATTTTAATTACAAAGGCCAATTGATGTATGGGAAAAACAAATCAGCTACAACATTATATTCCACAATGCTATCTACGTAATTTTTCCGTAGATAAAAAATCTATTCATGTATATGATAAGAAACTGTCCATATCTTATCGAATGGCAATAAATAAATGTTGCTGCCAAAAAGATTTATATTTAATTGATGAAGCATCCATTGAGAATCAAGATAACAAAATGGTAACTCCGCTATTCTTTGAGAGTAATTATTTTGCTACATTTATTGAACCTCAATACAGCAGGCTGTTGAAAAAAATTATCCAAGCTCAAGAACTATATCGTTCAACGAAGGTTAACACACCTATATTTTCATTTGATGAAAAAATCTCATTTGCTTATTTATTGGGTGTGCAATGGTATCGACTACCGGCTCGCAAAGAACAATTACATAGATTTAATCTCGAGTGTGCAAACGCAGAGATTATTAAAAGTTGTATGGCCTACATCAAAGACGATCCAAAGTTTTTAGATCTGAAAGTATCTGCAAGCTCTGATCCTGCAATTGACCATGCCGACGTATATGCAGATTCTGAATTTTTAGGAGAATTGGCAAATATTCTGGCTGATAAATATTGGGAATTTTATTATACGGATACAAATCAAATATATACATCCGATTATCCTATTACTATTGAACCTCATGTAAAGGATGCGCCAAACTATTACGAAGGGTTTGGAATGTATGGTGCGGAAATTTCTATGCCGATTAGTAAGAATATTGTTCTTGTAATTTGGGATTCTCAATATTTTCAAGATAAAAAAGACATTGATTGCCTCTTTTCCGAACTTGACAATAAGGAAATTAGACGCTATAATTCTATGAGGTATTATTATGCCAAAGAAAGATTGTTCTGTTATCAAGATGAATATGCATTAGTGCGACTGATAAAATACATTAATAATGGAGCAGAAATATTTATTAATGGTGATCCTCAAATGAAAGTATATCACGGGTAAGGTATATAAACTCATATGTTTCTAACGTTCCCATTTAAGAAACACGATCTCTCAAAGTTTGTTAATATCTTTTTATCATTTGCTTGAGGTTGAAAAGCTATTGTAACAGACAAAAACAAGATTATTCCTTTTCCCATCTAAAAAATGTAATAGCTTAATTTCTCAGGTTGTTACAATCAAAATATGGAAATCTTTCATACCCATTGTTTTGAACGCGCTTGTGTTTTTGACAGTATTATATGCATTAATAAGAGAAACATGGGACATCCTCTTATAATTGTGCTCAATGACTGGAATCAGTTAAATTATGTATCAAAAAATCAATTTACATTATTATTTTACAGTAATATTTGATTTATTTTGTAAAATCTCTATTGGGAGACTTGAAAGTTATACCATAGTTTCTCAATAATTTTGGTGGCAAAATTTGTCAGTTTAAATTATTGACCGTAGTTCTTTATTTTCTCAAGATGATAATCTATATATGTATCACACGCTCCGCGGACAAATTTTGCAACCTCTGTTTCTGGGTAATGCTCGACAATAGTTTTGTAATTACGGTATTCTAGTAATGTCTGTGCCGCTAATTCATGGTTAGTCATCATAGCACAAGCGGATGTAATCATTTGGACAGAGCGATTGAAGGCACTCTGTGTCAGTGTTTCATACTCCCACTTGCGTTTTTCCACCACCTGTCCCCAGTAATTCGCCCCTTTATAGTATTGAGTCAGCGTCCAGCAAAAACCGAATGAATTGCGTAACCCGATGGCAAAACGCAGCATTAAAAGGGCCTTTCGATCCGGGTCTGTGGTGATGCCGATGCTACGCTCCAACGCCTGCATCTGGTCGGCAAAACGGTATTTGAAATCGGAACTGTCCGCAATAGTCGTCTGTTCGAAGGCAAAAGGATCCCATTTCAGCGATGTGTTCAAATGCCCTTCGAACGAACGGCTGACAGCTCCCAGATAACGTACTGCATCCTCATAACGCATTGCCCGTAAACACTGCGTGCCTGCAATATCGTTCAAATAATCCTTGTGCACATATCCCCGCGCATTGAGAAATCGGTCGAATTCCGTTCTCGGAGCGGCGACTCTTCGACAGTAGGCAAGCGTATTGTCCAGCCCGATGCTGTCGATCAACTCGAAGAAGTGATTGGAATATTCTTCATTTCCGTATTCGTTATTCCGACGATAGTGTTCCAATGTTCCCAAATCCGAAAATGTCACCTCGTGACATTGTTTTTTATCGTTCCATCTAGTTTCATAACGGCCACGCCGCCCGACAAGTTCCCGCAATCGGTTGTCAGCCATGTTTGCTAGTTGCAGCGCCCGCGTAGTCTTACCTGCCCGGAGCATACGAGGACAAACCTCAGACAACAGAATACGCCTCAACATATCGTTCCAGTAATAGTAACTTATTCCGGATATGAGTTTGTAGCCAGCAGCGGTCTGCTGAGCGACCTCTTGTGTCAAACCGGCAACAATCCGTTCGTCAAGCCAGCGCAACTGCTCGAACAAACGCTCGTCGTAGGTGTCGGAGAAGACATATAGCTTAGTGTCGAGATAAATCCGGAAAACCGCAACCGACTCCTTGATGAACCTTGTTCCGCGCGACTTTTCGGCAAGGCTCAGTATATAAGAAGCTTCATCGGTACGTCCGTCCAACTCTGCGATGAAGGCCGCCGTATAGTACCACATGGCCCTATTGTGCACTTTGTTTTCATGACCGACATGGAGGGCGAAGCGATAAAGGCGGCGGCACTCCTCTGTAAACTCTGCTTCATCACCGTAGCAACATCCATCTGGTTCGTATTTTCGTACGAACCGCTGCAATATACGGGGAAATTCCGGACAATCCGGAGCATATCGGTAGACGAACTCCAATGCCTCAACCGTCGAAAGGTGCTCCCCGCTCCTCTCTGCACAATAGAGCATCGATTCGATGTCGCCGGCTTGAGCGAAGTAGGTTATCGCTTTGCGTTTATGGTTCAGACGATAATTCGCACCTGCAATATAGGGTAAAAGCATCCGTTTCATCAAATTGCCGTCCGAGAGATTTGCTCCTTGGGTATTCCACAAATCGACACATTGACTGTAACGCCCTAACGTAAAGAGTGCCCGAACGGCCTGTAACAAATAACGATCTTTCAAACGCACTCCGTCATAGGCTATGGCTTGTTCGGCAATCTCCTCAAGCGTTGAACGACAGCCAGTTTTCATGGAAGGGTAATACCAGCGTGAATTACGCTGCCGACGAATGTATTCGTTCGTCTTAGCCAACAATAGGAAATCAAGCGTTTCCGGATCATGCTCCTTCAAGTAACTGGCAAACGCATTCGTACCCTTGTATTTGTCGAGAGCATACAACTGCTCGAACTCTTCGAGCGGCATTAGGTAAACGATCTCTCGGATGGCTTCTATCGGAATATCAGGAGAAGTGATTTGTTGCCATGCAAGGCAATTCTGCAATAAATCGCCCTCTGCATCCGGCATCTGCCTATCAGCCTCTTCATATACACGATACATATAGTAGCCGCCGGGGGAATACCAAGCCACCAAACAAGCGTCGACATACTGAGGCAGAAGCGATAAAAGACTAATCAAGACTATATATACAAGAGATTTCATGATCCGTGTAGTATGATAACTGGTTGTTGTCAAAGTGATAAAGAATGTTATTGCGATATGGCGTTCCGAGTGCCCGTTCCACGAGTGCTTTTACTTGCAACACTTCCACGGCAGAGGGACGTTCCATACGAATTTCATCTCCGGCAACAAGTTGCTTGCCATCTGCCGTATGAGGGTGTTTCACGCGATAAATTCCTTTGGCCTCTCTGCGATAAAGCCGGTCGTTTTCAAAGTCAGTCATGCGCAGTATGGCCTGAAATTTCCCGTTACGGAACCACACGCCCCAGCCAAAAGCTGGATAGGCAAAATCGAGAGGAATACCGTATCGCTGTTTTGTAAGATAGGGAATGCAATCCTTTGGATCGAGAATCGAATTGTAGGTACTGCTGTCTTTTATCGCTCCCGTATTGTAGAGCATCAACACACCTCTATCTGCTGGCGGGGCCTCTTCGGAGAGTTGATGTAGACGAACCGTAACGCTCAACGCGATATGCAGTGGTTCCAACCGATTTTTCGCAGCATGACATAACGCTGCATAGCTCCTGCGCGTAGTAGTAGTCCAGTCGCAATCGAACTGTATCTCTCTGATTAAGCCGCATCGGTTATAGTTGGCCATCGCCAGAAGCCGCTCCGTAATCAGCTCCGCGAACACAGCCTCCCGCCCGTTCATCACGCGCAAGGCGTCGAGGGTGATATAGACCGTCGGCACAATCTCTGTCGAATCCGGGATTTCGCAAAGAAAACGTGTAGTGGCGATTGGTACGATGTCAAGAGCCCCTGTTTCGTAATTCTGCTCTGTCGCAACGTCGAACATTCTGAGATAGATCCGCCCGACGTCGTGCCGCCCAAGAAAATCCAGTTCGGAATTATCGGGCTCGAAAGTGGTTTTCCAATGATAGATGGAATTGGTCGATGCCCGCACGGCATCCGCCCGCAGAACCGATTCTTCCGACGACTGCGAAGTAGTGCCGCAACTGGCCGCAAACAACAGGAATCCGAGTAAAATGTTTTTCATTCGTTATATGATTTTCAAAGATTTTCATATAACAAATGTCAAAAAAAAGATAATATTATTTTTAATGCTTTCAGAATCATTGTACGAAATGTGATATATTATGTATAAAGTCGAATAGTTAATTTTTATTCAAACCTAATTTAATCTTAGTTTGGCTTTTTCATAACTTATATGACTTCACCTTTTTTATCAATATAAAATGACATATCATCTCTTTCCACGTATGCCCGTCCATTAATGAATGAGGATGCATCGTCATATATTAACGGTATTACAATTTCTCCTTGTTTGTTAATATAGCCACATTTTTCACCGATCATAATAATAGCGAGTCCCTCAGAAAAAGAGGATATCCAGTCATATTTTATAGGTACAATTTCTTTTCCTTGTCTATTTACACACCCATATTTTTGATTATGCTTAACAACCGCTATATCTTCAAAAAAAGGTTCAACCGTTTCGTATCTTAGTGGTAATATTTCATCTCCTAGTTCATTGACAAAAGTTTGTTTGCCATTCATATATACTTTTGCAAAGCCATCAATGAATTCTTCAACGTTATCATATTTTATTGAAACTGTATTTTCTCCAAATGCATTTACAAACCCCCAATGATTTTTTATTCGAACAGCAGCTTGATCTTCGATATAAGGACATATTTCATCATATTGTATGGGAGCTATTATATTCTCTTGCATATCAATTACACCCCATTTTTCATCAAGTTGGACCAATAAAGAACCATTTCGATTCAACTTTATTTCATTGTATTTTAATGGAATAACAACATTACCTTGCTTTGATATGACCCCCCATTTTCCACTATTTCCCATTATTATTTTTTCTTCGAAAAAGAAATGATCCACAAATCCTTCTCGACATACAACATAAGGGAAATCGTTATTAAATTTATCATTATTTTCGCCAAAAGGAATAATTTGGTCTTCTACATTTTTTTTGATATGTGTAAATTCTAATGGAATAATAATATCTCCTTGTGTATTGAGAAATCCACATTTGCCATCTTTACTAACAAATATTAAATTATCAGGAACTCGTTCTATATAATCATATATAATAGGAATAATCTCTTCATCTAATTTATTAATAACACCATATTTATTATTTAACTTGACAAGAGCTAGTTGATCAAAAAAACTCGAAACTCTATCATATTTATATGGGATTATCAAATTTCCCCGAACATCAAGAAACCCATATTTCCCATTAAGGCAAATACAAGATAAGCCTTCAGAAAAATCATCGGCATCATCATATATAAGAGGTATAACTATTTCATTTTTTTGATTTATAAATCCCCATTTATCATTATGCTTAACCGGCGCTAATCCGTTTTTAAAATTACCGGCCCAATCATACTGCATTGGAATTTTTTTATTTCCAAACACATCAATAAATCCCCAATGCCCATTGATTCGATCATTTGTAACAGCAATAAACCCTTCAGAGAAAAAGTGTGCTTCATCATATATAAAGGGTATAACCATTTTTCCCGAAGCATTGACAAATCCAACTCTACTACTATAATATACTTTCGATAATCCTGAATGAAAAGGCATAACATAGTCGTAGCTATCACCAATAACCTTGCCGGAATCTAATGAAATAATATAATTATCACAACCATCGTTGCAAACAGCTATTTTATCACATATTTCGCAAACTGCTACATGGTCAAATGGAATAATAATTTTACCCTCAAGATTAATGACTCCTCCTTTCCCTTTATAATAAACAATGGCAAATCCATTATAAAAATTACTTGCAAAGTCATATTGACAAGCAATAATCTGATTATTATTTACATCAATATATCCCCACTTACGTCCTATCCTAATAGGAGCTACACCCTCTGAAAAATCTTGCACATAATCATATTCTATAGGAATTGTTATGTCCCCTTGCTTATTAATGTATCCCCATTTCCCATTGTATCGAACTCGAGCCAAGTTATCATGAAAATGATAGATAACTTCATATTTTAATGGTGTTATTTTGTATCCGTTTTTATTAAGTAAACCATATTTACCATTAAGTACAACAATCGCATATGAAGAGTTAATGGCCATAATGCGTTGAAATTTGATTGGGATTACCTCGATATTTTGGTTGGTTACAATTCCATACTGCCCGTTAAGTTTGACAATACTTAATTGATCATTATAGGGTGAAATATTATCATAACTCAGAATAATCTTATAAATAGCATCTTGATTATTAGTTCGATGATCAAAAGCTGAGGAACATTTATTAATACAACTTATACATTGTATCCAATATATTCCTTCATCTAATAAAAAAGAAGATTCATCACCCGATTTTGTCGTACCATAATACTCTGTATCAATATAAATTTCACAATCAGTATTTGCTATTATAGTTAGTCGAGATGCCATAGTTATTTAGATATGCAAATTAGTAATGATATAAAAGAAATTGCAAATAAAATTCATGAATTTATATTACTGAATAAAACTCACATTAAAACAATATTAATCGTCCATCTTGCTTGTATCTTTTCTGATACAGTTTTATTCTCCTATCATTAAATGTAATAAAACAGAACTCAATAAAATATCTATGAAATTTAGCAGTTGTAGGGAGCCTACACATCATTACCTTATTATTTTCTCCAAACAATATAACTCGTATTTTGGGGCAGCAGATCGTTTCTCACTCCGAACTCCACGCGGCAGCCGTCTTCATTTACGGCCCAACCGAACACCGTGCTGCCGACCAGATAGATAGCATTGGTCATACCCAGATCGACCAGTGCCTGTGCAAAATCATGAAACGATTCAGGGGTACTGCAATCTACCATCATAATTTCACCATTCCTGTCGCACAAGGCTCTGCGGATCGATTTATTCTTCGGTGCATTCTCAACCAGCACGCCGTTATCTACCAATGGATACTGGCGGAAAAAATAGCCGCCTTTCTCTGTTGCCTCTTCAAACAGCGGTGAATTATCAGCCCTGCCTATTGTTATCTTTCCGTCAATGATTGCGCAGTATCCTTTTTTAGATAACCCCCATGCCAACGGCTCACCTTTGAGTACAAATGCCCCAACGATCTTCCCGTTGTCCTTGCGGATATCCGCAGCCTGAGCTGCGAACACGATAGTCGTGTCTTGTCTATCCAGCGGTCCGACATGCAGTGTCATTCCGGCATTATGTGGAATATAGATACGTAACGGAATATCGTTGACCGTGGTGTCCCGGATTTCGCAGAATCCCGAAGCCTGCAAATCTACTATGCGTCCAATCCGTTGCGATCGGGTGATGACGGCTTCCGGCTGCGGCTCGAAGTAGGACTCACCTTCATCCGGTTGGGGATCGTTCGTCAGCACCCACGTCAGTCCGATGACGGATATGAGCAAAGTGCATCCGAGCATGATTCGCCATCGCATCCGACCGTTCCCGGCTGGACGTGACTGTGGGGCATGCTCACCAATGATGCGAATCTCGTCGTCCTGAATATCTTTTTCTTCTTTCATGTTACTTGGCCTCCTTTTCCAAAAGTTCTTTCAGTTGCTTCAATGCTTCCCGAGAAGCCGAGACAGAGTGGTTTACAGTTGTGATATCCGACAGCACGAGCCGCTGTTTCGTCACATTAATGTAATAAATATAGGAGCGATTTATAATCAGGCTTTTACCGATGCGGATAAATGTGTTGCCTTCTGAACCGAGTTGTGAGACGATCAGTCTTTCGAGCTGTCCCAATTGGAACGACAGCATCCGCATTTCCCCGTCGGCCTGTACGAGTGTCGAATAATTTCCGTCCGAGGAAATGTAGACGACTCGTTCTGGTGCGATACGCACCAGATCATTCGACGTCGATATGATCAGAAACTTTTTCATCGGATTTGTTCTGTAAGCAAATGTATGAAAGTTCTGTCCGAAGAGCAAAAAATATTTCCAGCAATGTATGAAATCGATAGGAAAATGTATGAATTTTAAATCTTCCAAACCGTCAATAAATTTATCCTCCTTTACTGTGTATTTTTTTGTATTTTACTTATTTTGCCAATACCAATAAATATTTCTTCCGAGCATTTATTCCTCTTGCGGGATAAGTAGCCTATTGTTAATGTTCCTAAAATAAACACATAGCGAAAAAGTAAATTTGGGCAGAGCGTAGCGAATTAGCTG
>OGFC01001618.1_pt1 | contig 12286 bp, 12 predicted proteins | sample 1570841 | NCBI WGS metagenome assembly OGFC01 (sample SAMEA2582137, study PRJEB24529) | metagenome | biome: Human gut stool | place: China | collected 2011 | reverse complement strand
AGAGTCCTCAAAGAAGAAAAAACGTTTTCATCAGATGCAGCTGTCGGATCTTCTTTTCTAATTACGTAGATACTTCCACCGCCACCCTGGTTTACATAAGTATTTCCTTTAAATTGAATGTTATCAATCTTCTCTTCAAGTTCTCCGATCCGGGAGTAGGCAGAGCTTTCTCCGATAATGTAAGTCGGAGAGTCATAGGGAATATCCAGCTTCTTTTCAAAACCAATGACACGGGAAACACGTCCATTTTTAAAGTAAGCCTGATTGATTAGATTCACTTTTTGGCCGGCTGTCATATTTATAGCCAGATCAGGATTTAACACCCCGTTCCTTTCATCATAACCTGAAGCCAAATACGAATTAACGACACAGTTATAAGTTGATGGATCTACATTCAACTTCTTTACAAAGGCCTGAGCTTCCTCGAGAAGTTCTTGCTCTGCATTCCCTAATAATTGATCAGAGATAAACTGGGTATCAAATCCGTAAAGGATAAATTGAGAACCAACAGTTGGCTTAAGTGGATCAGCCGGCAACCACTGTCCGTAATCCTGGTTTCTAACAATTTCAAATACCTGCCCCGCTTCAGTGTCTTCACTTGCCTTATCAGGGTTAAAGGTAACCGCGAAGTCAAATCCGGAAAGTGGCCCATATTGGAATACTATTCTCAATTCTTCATTAGGTAGTATATACTTTGAAGAAAAGTGAAAGTTAGAGTCTCTAAAGCGATAAACAGTGTATGTTTCCGGTTCACCTCCTTCCGGCTTATCTGTTACCTCTTTTGTCTCAACGGAGGTTATAGTACAAGTTGTTCTAGGATATACCTTATCAAAGACAACTACCCGGTCAACAACCTCACTATCTTTTAGCCCTTCTATAACGTCAATATGATCAATACCAACAGGCAACATCAATCTTTTAGTGACTACCCCTTCAACCACGCTTCCGTCACCAGTGTTTGAACGATAGTTTGTAGGAATATTTCTCGTAGACCCAAAAGCGTAGATGCGGTTAGCATAGGTTTCCTTACTTTGACTTCTGGTCATAGAAGAAATCTCTTTACCTATTTCCAGATCAATAGGCTCTCCATGCTCGCACTTACCGAGATAAATCTTATCACCATCAACCCACCATTCGCATTCCCAGGTCTCAGCAATTTTAGTAAGAGCGTCTATGATATTTGTATTGTCATACTCAACCAATTTTGCGACGGTATCCACAGAACTATCAACTATCGCTTGATAATCCAGTCCCTTATACTTAAAACCAAGCGCGCGAATATTAGAGACAACAATTCCTAAATGAGCCTCCGGGGAGCGGGTCAACTTCCAACCTGGTTCTTTGTTACCCTGACGATCATAAAAAAGAGTATGATTTCTCCATCGGAAATAGTGAGAATCAAACCTCAATTCATAATCATATCCTGCATTTGATGTATTAAAAGAAGGGTACATCAGTTTTGTAATGTAGAAAGGTTCTCCTTCTATCTCTACACTATCTCCTATTCCGAAATAGACAGGGCTGGCAAGCGAGAATTTGGGTTGTATATAATCCTCTTTCATCAATTCAAAACGACGAATAGAACCCCCTTGTGGCTCTATTGACAGCTTTATCCCTTCTGATATATCCTTAATGTCGATCATATCATCAAATTTCGGTGATAAAAAAAAGAAGCCCTAAAAATTAGAGCTTCCGTTTCCCACAATTAAAGCCTTGTGGGAAACTAGCTATTTTCTACCTTCTGGACTAGGGTTAGGCTCATTGAATTTGACCGAAATCTTTGAGAAAGTACGGGGAGTATTTAATCCGAATGAAGCTGATCGGAGATAAGTAAGCCGATAAACCTGATTGCCAAGTTCCGGTACTTTAATCTCCATTTTCCCTTTTTGAAGTTCGACTTTAAAAGCAGCATATTTCGACAGGTAATCATCTGGCGATCGTCCTTCCAAAGTAAACACAAGGGTAACGTCCCTCTCATCTATTTTAGGGTTATTATAGACTACTTGCTTACCGTTGTTTAACCGGGATTTATTCTCTATAAATTCCTTCAAAGGTTCCGGGGCGAAGATTGCATCAAGAAAGCCATCGCCCATTCTTATACCCCATTGCAGGTAAGCGTCAAAACCATTAATTATTAGGTCTGCCATAACTACATATTTTTAGTGTTATTTTCTATATTCTTCAACTTCTCGTCCATCGCCTTGAGCTGCTTCACCGTGTCACCGGTATTCTGCCGGATCTCTTGCAGTTCCAGATATGAGTTTACCTGAATAGTTCGGATTTCATCGGCAATATTCCTTGTATCGGTATTAACCGATAGGATAGCATCAGCTTTTACAGTAAGGATATTTAATGATTCGGACTGCGATACATTCTGCACCTTTATTTCTTCACCGGCCATTTGCAAAGCCGTAAACCGTCCGTTCAACTCCTCACCGGTGTCCTGATCCATTGTCTGAAATCCACCCCTGGAAGATGATTGAGAAGTGTCATTTTTCAAATACTCAAACTGATCGTTTATCAATTTTGCTGATTCTGTGGCTCCGGTAATGATACTGTTTTTTAAGTCGTCCAAAGATTTCTGCTCTTCAGATGTAATCTCTCCATCCTTCATAGCGTCAGCCCATTTTTCATACCATTCTTTCATCTGACCTTTATAATTTTCGACAGCAAAAGATTTAATGAGAGATTTTCGAAGATAATCGGCCATGTCATCAGAGATATCCTCCGCACTAGATTCCATATCATAAAGGGATTCCAAAAAATTATCAAACAATGAATCAAAAGAAATACCTGTCAAACTTTCGTTTAAAAGATCTTTCATTTCCCCAGTTTTCTCGTTGCATGCTATTATCTGTTCTAGATAATCCCTTACATCGCCATCAAGCTTAGCCCAGAAGGTTGGAGCTTCCATCTGAAGCTTTTCTAACTGCTCAACAGAAAGATCAAACAGCCCGGTCATACGCCCGTCATCTATTCTCTTGCTAAAGAAATCACTACCGAGAGCCGCTTTAGCTTCATTCCACCCCTCAGAGGACATACCCTTATTTATACGAACGCCGATAGAGTGAGATCCGGCAGATGCTCCAGCGTTTAATCTCTCTTTACCAAGTATTCTTGCTGCGTCAGCTTGTTTTTCAATAAGCTCCAAAGCTTTCATGGAAGCCTCCACAGCAGCTTTCCCCGTCATGGTGTCAATCAACTCCTTCTGCTTTGATATTACGGTGTCAAGAACTTTCACATAATCTTCATAGTTTTCTTTTGCTTTGTTATATTCCGAATAATCAGCACCAAACATATTCGCTATTTTCGTTGCTATTTGCAATGCAGCTCCAATAATTGCTAAAATAACAGACGCTTTTTCTACCGTCTGTATAGCAGTCGAAGCCGCCTGAGCAGTCCCAGACATGGCCTGTGCTGAACCATTAGCCAGCGTCACAATACCGTCAATCATTTGTAGGGTTGCAGATGCAATACCGCCTGCTGCGGAAATTATCTCCCCTGCGGTTCCACCAACCGTTTTACCGATTTCATCAAACTCTTTCCCTACCTCAGACAATGTTTTCCGCAAATCCTGCCAGTCTTTTAAACTACGTTTATCCGGGGATGTCTTTGCTTTCTCAGACTTTTCACTAACAGTATTTTTTAACGATGATACCTTAGCCCTTTGAACCGCCAATTGAGGATTATCGGGGTTAAGAGTTTCTGAGCTCTGCAATTCCTGTTCTGCCTGCGTCAAAAGCTCACGTAGTTTTTCTAAACTGAGGTCAGTGATACTATCAGCCCACGCCTTAAAGGAGTCCTCACGCATGGCAAACTCATTATCTATGGATTTAAGCGCTTCTTCTCTCTGGTAATCATGTTCCCCTAAAACATCCTTCGATGCGCCGGCCTTAACAAGCCCCTCTCTATCTTTCTGAAACTTTTCCTGTATGGCAAGACGCTTTTCTGTATAACTTTGATACTGGGATAACAGATCTTTGTAATATTCCGACTGCTCTTGTGTCTGTTTTTGGTTTGTATTATCAATAATTGTATCAAACATTGAAGTGTCCACAGTAACGGAAGAAGAGTCAAAAGTCTTTTTTTTATATTTCGAGTCCTGCTTAACCTTCAAATCTTCTTGAGCGTCGAATATCTCTTTTTGCATCTGAGTATAGGCATGAATATAGTCCTCTTTCTGACGTTGAAGAGTTTGAATTTCCTTTTTGTTATTCAACTCACGTTGTGCCTGTTCTTTTTCATAGCCATTCTTCATTGTGTCGATACGAGATTGAGCCAATTGGACTTCCAGATCCTCCTGCTGACGTTGACGATCTAGCATTTGTTTGCGTTCGAGTTCTGCTATCTTTTCGTTTTGAATATTAATAGCACTCTCTTGTTTTGTTGCATTTTTTTCTTCTCCAACATCACCACCTAAATCCTTATAAGTTTTTTCTTTGGAAGCTAAACTGTTTTTAGCTTCTTTGACTTCAGCGGAAGTAGCTTTCTGATCCTTTAGTAAAGCCTCATATCCTTTTTTTGCAGATAACCAATCTTCTTTAGCCTTGGCTAAATCTTCTTGATAAGTAGTTGACTTTTCAGATGGCTCACTGGTTCGCATTATTTTATTACTGAACTCATCTAATGCTTTTTTCTGCTGTTGAAGATATTTAGACTCTTCCTCAATGGCTTTGTCATTATTAATAGTTAATGGAATCCCTGTAGAAGGAGAAATACCTAATGATTTACCATTATCTCTTTTTAATTGTTTTAAGCGACTGGAAGACTCTTCTATATTTCTTAAATAAGTATCATAGGTAGCAGTATCTCTTTCTTTATTAAGGATTTTTTGAGCATCAGCCAAATCCAAGATTGCCAATTTTTCCAGGCTATAAGCACTCGTAATAGCAGGAGATAATTTCTGAAGCCTTTCGTAAGCTGTAATCTTAGCTAACTCAGTTTCGGTTTCATCCTGAATTACTCTAATTAATGATTCAACCTGGCTCTTACGCTCATTCTCTCTTTGAGTCATCTTGTCCTGTTCGTCATTAAATCTTTTCTGAGCCTTTTCTGCTGCGGATGTGCCATCAGATAAAGCCCACATAGCTGTTACAAGCCCCGCAACCGCAACAGCTAAAGCCACATAAGGATTTGTAAGCATGGATGCGTTAAGAGCTAGTTGCGCCTTTCTAGCCAGTATGCGGACATTAGTAAGACCCATCTCCACAAGAGTATGTTTGCTTTCAGCAGCTGTGACTAACATAACAGCAGTCCGATAAACTCCATAAGTAACAACCATACCAGCTAAAACCTTTCCAACGGTTTCGTAATTCTGAATTAAAGAAGTGGTAGCCTGAATCCCGGACATGATAACGCCTTCGCCCTTTGTTCCCAATTCGTTGAACACTTCGTCCAAAGCGTCGTGCATCATTGATAATTGCCCGTTAATAGTTTTAGATGCGCTCTCGGACATGTTATAAAATTTGCCACCTGCAGAAGCTGCGTCAAGGAACGCTTGTTGTACCATTTCCGCAGAGATGGCTCCTTTAGACATTTCATCTTTGAGTATAGCAATGGATTTCCCTGTCTTTTCGGAGATTTGTTGAAGAGGGTTGAATCCGGCATTTATCATCTGATTCAAATCTTGCCCCATAAGTTTTCCGGCAGCAGACATTTGACTAAATGCCAATGTAAGAGAATTAAACTTGCCTGATTCTCCCATAGAAATATCAGACAACGCCTTTAGATATTTTACGGTATCTTCCGCTTGAATATTAAAACCAAGCATCATCTTTTCCGCACCGACCATATCCGTCATAGTTAATGGAGAAATCTTTGCCAATTCTTTAACCTGTGCAATTAGCGGGCCGGCAACTTCTTTACCGACCATCGTTTCCATTGCAGTTTGCATGGATTGGAACTCACCACGGACACGGATAATTTCAGAACCTAATGCTTTCAATGTTGCCGCTCCACCTATAATACCTAAAGTTTTTTTCCATGATATTGCAATGCCGTTATTAGTTTCAACAACTTGCTTGCCATCGTTTTGGTAAAGCGCATATTCATCACGGAGTTTCTTAACGGATAGACGTGCATTCGCTTGTTCTTGAGTAAGGCCGAACAATGAAGCTTTCTCTTCATCAAGTGCTTTCTTTACAGAGGCGTATTCAGACAGCTTGTTGTTAGCGGAAAATGGATTATTCTTCAAAGCTGAGCGATAAGCATCTCCCAAACGCTTCACATCGGCTTCTACGTTTTTAACTACTGCTTTTTGAGCAATAATCTTCTCGGTAAAGCTATTTACGCCCTGTGAGGCTTGAAATATTTTCTGCTTAAAATCATTCTCCATCACAGCTCCGGCTTTGGCGGCATTAGCCACCAACTCATCCATTCGTTGAGTGGATGCGGCAAGTTGAGTGTTTAAAGTCTTGAAAGCAACAGGAGATTGTGTGTTATCCATACCTTTCAATGCACTCTTTAACTTCTCTATTTCGTTGCGAAGCCTTACGACTTCTTCCCAGTCACTACCTACTTTGAAATATAATTTAGACATACAATTATTTTAATGGGTTACGACCTTTTGTTTTGAAAAACTCTTCTTCTGAAACTTCCTCCATGACTTCACCATATGCTGTGTGGAGTTTGTCTTTCTGCATGATTAACAGATTTCTATATGGTATTTTACGTACTACTTCTTCATAGGACAGATGCAGAGACTCCATGAACGACGCTATCTGTCCCAGCAGGCAATTGTTTCCTACTGCTTCTGTTTTGCTGTCAGGTTTACTACGTTCTTGGCTAAAACTGACAGCTTGTAAAAATTTTCAGCAGAAATCATTGATAGACCTGTCCCTAACGCTTCAACCACTTCATCGAAAGTCCCTTCTGACAATTCTTCATAAAGATTCTCATCGCCCTGTATAAGCCATGAGAGCGCACGGGAAACCGTTTCTACATCTTTCAGAGATCTAAGCATATCCATTACCGTAACTCCATCTTTCAAGTCAGAAAGATAATAACCGGCTCCTGCAATCCTGTGAACTGTAGGAGGATGAATCACATAGGCATTGCCATTTACAAACACCGTTTCAAAGTCTTTCCCTAAAACAGCTGCATTTACTATTTTTGATGCTTTCTTTTCCATAAATCAAAAAGGCGGTGAGCAACCACCCACCGCCATCCTAAAATCATTATTTTTATTTTTTATGCTACAGGAGCATCAACGCTTTCACCGTCGAACCAATATTCGCCAGCTACACCTTTAGTTGAGTTTTCCATAGCCACAGCGGTAACACCGAGTCCGATATTCTTCTCTACGAAATTACCTTTACCGACAACGGAGGCATTGGTAAACACAACATAATTACCGGTTTTTGTCATGCCAGCAACGGCCTTATTAATAATCTCTGCAGTTTCCGGCTCTTTCCAGCCTACCACATTTTCACCCTCTTTGATAGTTTCACCTCCTTGTAAGGCCGCTTTATCCTCAAAAGAGTACTCGCCCATTGTAAAGGCAATAGTCTTAGCGCCTTTGGCCGTCACATCACGATAATAAACCTTACCTGTCAACTCGTTGATATACTCTGTAACGGTAGGATCATCCTCCGTATATCCCCAAGTGTCCTGATGGGAGTTCTTTACCTCTGTGGCAGTAGCCAACCATGCTTTTAAGGTCGTAGGGGTAACAGCGGCAGTAATCACTGCACCATGCCAAATCTTTTTAATTCCGATAAATGGTTTCATATTTTTTCATTTTATATTTAACACTTCAAATAAAATCCTCACATTCACATAATGACACTTCAAAGCGGTTTCCGCTTCCGTGCCGATCATATCGATAGAATAACGATAGGTTGTACCATCATAGGAGTTTACTACATCATCAAACAGCTTGTTGGCTTCTCTTTCAAGTTCATTCAAGCGGATGGTGTTCGCTTCGTTCTCGCTTAAATCGGGCACGCAAAGGTTCACTTCCACAAAAGACTTCTTCCAATATGTCCCCGGCTGTTGCTTTTTCGTGTGGATAACGACTCTTTCGGACTTCAATTCACCCGTCAGTGTTTCCCCGTCCGGCACTATAGCTATTCCGAAAGCCTTGCAATCCTGGTAGAGAATGTTTCCTATGTCGGTAGTTACTATCATCGTTCAAATCTTCTTTTACATCGTTCTAATGTTCTTAACGCTGCACTTCCTGCAACTTCAAAGCCTTTGGATTCCACGAATGAAGCATAATCAGCTTCGTTTTTCAGAGTCAAGCCATCTTCGTCAACCTCATAATCATTCGATTCTCTCAAATGTTTTGTGTGGTCTTGATAGTTTCCGGTAGCTTTTGCATCTTCAACAAATGACTCTCCCTCTTCTTTCATGCCAGCAACAACTTCGCTTGTTCCGTCCTCAAAGAACTGGTCAACATCCGAAAAGTCTGCATCTATTCCAACCATATTACTCTGTAGGGAAAATAGTTTGTCTCCAAAGGGCTTTTAGCAATCCCCTCCCCTCTTATGCTTCCATCAAGATTCAAACAACGGACTTCTACTCCTGCTTCAACCTTTGTCGGCTTGTCAAAGACTACCTTATATTTGAAATCATACAGAACACCATTGATAGAAACTTTCTTTTCCGCACTCACATCATCACAACGGCACTTACAGACATCCTGCCAGCTTTCACCACCGGTACCGGGAATCGGCCGGCCGAAACCATCCTTATCCATCGGCTTAGTCACTTTGACCTGTAATATATGTGGAGCGAATATCATCACCGGAAAGTAACTTTAGGTTTATTGGTGTTCAACTCATCTTTCAAGCCATGCTTCTTGCACAAGAAGGAATAATAATCCTTAATCCCCTGGATATTCCAAGACATAGAAAAACCGCTTTCTCCGATAGAGGTTGCTCGAAGTAAAAGAGAGGGGATGAACTTCGCTATTGCCACAAAGACACGATCGTAGCAATCCTCATTCATCTCATCCTCTCCGCCTATCTTCGAGGTAAGACACATATCCAAAAGGTCAGCCTCCGACACCTGAATGCCAAAGGTCTGGAACTTCTGTTGTATGTAGTCGTTTACCGTCATCTTAGTATGGTGTAATCAATCTACTATATGCAGTGTAACTATAATGCGTACAATACTTCGATTTATATACGTATCGGAACGGACATTTAGGAACAGCAACCAGCTTGCTTTGAATAGCCGGACTTTCAGCAATAACAAATACAGGTTGCGGTGCTGTTAACACCAAGTAATCCATAGGAACGATTTTAACTACCTCGTTCTGAGTCATCGGCAGACCAACATCAACCATCACGACATCTGATTTTGGCAAAATAGGTTCACTAATACTTGATGCCTGTACGCCCAATGAAACCAAGGACATCATCAAAAAGCCACACATGGCAAAAATAAAATTCTTCATTTCTTTACTGATTTATAAAATTAAACAATGGAAGGGTAGAGATACTACCCTATCCCTTTTATTCGATACCTAATGCTTCTTTCAAAGCAGAAGTCTTTTCTTCATCCAGTTCTCCTGCTTTAGAAAGAAGTGTTCCCTCTCTCATATTTGCAGTTACAGAGACACCGATAGACTTCAATGCTTCTACAACGTCTTTCTTTTCAAACTCCTGTTCGAAGAGAACAATCCCCTTAGGGGCTTTCTTCTCTTCGATAACTTCGGCAAGTTTGCGTTCCGAAAGGTCTTTCACGCGGGTTTCGTCTTCAAAATCGAGGATTGTCCCCGGATTGTACACTTCACCAGTAAACTTGTCACGGAAAATATCAATCACTTTAATCTTCATAGAATCCTCCTTATCCCTCCGGGACAGCGTTCATGGTTGATAAATCGAAATTCACAATCTTATTCGGAGAAGTAAATTCAGGAATCCACTCAGCGGTATACTCCATGTATCGACCTTCTTCGTCACGATAGTTACATACCGACATCTGGCCTTCAGCGGTATTATAAGAACGTCCCGGAACCGGATCGGTCATAACATACGGCTTATGGTGGCGCATCTTCATCACCTTGTCTGTCTGCAACAGGGTAATACGGTTATCAGCATAAATCTGCACGTTCTCGCCCGCCTGATTCTCTACGTAATCTTCCTTGATCTCGATCGCAGGAAGCCCGATGCCAGTAAATACACTGGAGGCCATCTGGTCAGTCACCAACCCTGCATTAACCATGAACTCACGCTCGCCAAGAATCATCTTGAACTTGTCACCGAACTCGGAAGCCCCTACGATGTTCTTCATAAATGTTCCCCGAGACATAATCATCTTAGAGAACACACCGTATTTGGCTTTCAGTTTCTGAATCTCCTGCTGCAAGTAAGAGATAAACGTATTCTTTACCGCGGCTTCAGGAGTAAGAAAGTGGAACGGCAACTCAATGTCAAGCAGTTCAATATTTTCCTTGTTATCCGCCATGTAAACGACAGACTTTCCAGTCATCATCAACTCAGGAACAACGATATCCATACGCTTGTGCGGAGCAAGCAGGATCTGACGATAATCATCAACGATAAAGTCAATAATTTCCTGCAAAATTGTACGCTGGTCGGCAGTGTTAGCAGCATTGAACTTGTCAATGATATCCTGCAACTGTGACAGGCGTTCAATATCCATTTGGTAACGGTCACCCAGGTAAGCGATTTCAGTATAACCGCTTCCGAGGTTACGTCTTTCTCTCAACGGCTTCTGGTCATTCTTGCCAAGAATAGAGCCGGCAACAACACCTGTAACCGTCCCCATGTACGTCTTGAAAACACGCTGTTTGGTTTCCAAGAAATCACCGTATTGCTTCCAGTAGATTGTATCCAATCTCAATTGGAGCACACGATCAATCACCGCCTTGACGATGTTAGGGTCTGTAAATAAAGTTTGTATGGTCAAATTCATATCTAAACTTTTAATAATTAATACTCAAACTGGAAACGGCTTGTCAATCCGACTTTATCCAGGTCATGAATCGGGAGGATCAGCTTACTTTCCTTCACTTCATAGGCCTGCATCAGGAGAGTACAAAGAACAGCGCCATCGCTTTCAACCTTCTTCGCATCGAAAAGAACGAAGTTTGCTGTATTCTTCTTCTTTGTTCCGTCCACTGCTGTTGCTTCAAAAAGAACTGCGCCTTTAGCAATATTCTCCCCGAAAGATGCTTCGATAGTCAGGACATCATAGTCCTTGTTGGTTTTGTCGATAGAGGTTACCTTCGCTCCTTTCTTGCCACTTCCAATAAACATGCCGACATAAGCCAGCGATTTCTTTGCAATTTTGATGGATAAAGCATCTGCTTCAGTGGTGTAGGCCTCTACAACTTTCACGTTGCGAACCGGAACCAGTGTGCGCTTTACCAAATCAGCCTGAACCGGGGTGAACACAGGCAAGAAAGAACCGACGACCAAATTGGCAATATCCAACTTCCAGGGGCCGCTCTTTCTAACGCCAGATTCAACACGGTAAAACTCCTGCGGTTCGTACTGCGGAGTTACATCATAATGTGTACCTGCTGCCATGATTAATTTTTGTTTTGTTCAACAATCGTTTTTGTGCCCTCCGAAATCATACCGGCAATAGCTTCACTTTCGGTCTTGTTATCTCCTCCTATTTCAGGGCTTTTCACTTCTGCTAATCCCGCATTAACGAAAGTCTGCTTTGCGTCCTTCATAAAGACATCTAAGTCCGCATCATCTGTAACTTTCAACATGGGAACAAGTGTTTCGGGAATACCGTACTCCTTTGCCTTTGACAAAATCTGTTCTTGACGGGTAGCCTGTAACTTTTCTTGCTTTAAAGCCGAAAGTTCAGTCGAAAGATTCTTATTAGAATCAATCAACGCTTGCGCCCATGCAGGAACATCTTCTTTCTTTTCTTCTGGGTTCGGATTGGGGTTCTCGATTGGTTTACCGTCCTTCAGATTGTGTTTCTTTTCGTAGTTGGTTACTGCGGAAGAAACTGCACCATTAGCTCGGAAATCACCATAGGAATTTAACACGTCTTGAAAGCTTACTCCATCCACAATTGGCTGTACTTGGCTTTCATCCGTTACACCGGCCGCTTTCTTTTCTGCGATCCGGATCAAAGTAGCTTCATCAACCCCAGGGAATTTGGTTTTGAGTAATGCTAAAATCTTTTCTTTCATACCGTATGAATTTTCGTTTAAAATCTTTGGTATAAAAGTAGATAGCTTACTTATTGGAAGGAAATATTAAGGAAGGTAGTAAACCACAATCGGGCGATTGTGGGAAAGTAAATAAAAAAGGCGCGAAACCGGAAGGAATCACGCCTAAAAAAATCTCTA
>OGFC01001610.1_pt1 | contig 12358 bp, 7 predicted proteins | sample 1570841 | NCBI WGS metagenome assembly OGFC01 (sample SAMEA2582137, study PRJEB24529) | metagenome | biome: Human gut stool | place: China | collected 2011 | reverse complement strand
TGGGCCGGGGCCCCGCAAGCCTGACGGGCAACCCGCCCGGAAGCGCCCCCGCGCCGGGTGCGGCCCGTTTCCCGCCGCAACGGGGCCACCAAAGGCTCCAGCGGCGACAGAACCCTTCTTTTGAAACAAGGAGTCTGGAATGCCTCCAGTCTTTAGCAGAGAAACACCCCGCGTTTCCGTACAGGACGCCAGCCACGCCGGACAGGGCCGGACGTCCCCCTGTGAATGCCGCTGCCCGGCGGGGAACCCCATTCAGAAAATGGAACGAGCCATTGCGGACGGCAACGAGGCCCTCGCGCTGGAATACCTGCGCGCCCGCAATCCGTTTCCCGGCGTGACGGGCCGCGTATGCCCCCATCCCTGCGAAACAGGCTGCAACCGAAATTCGTACGATGAAGGCGTGGCAATCCGCGCGCTGGAACGGCATGCCGCGGATTACGGTTCCGCCTTCCGGCGCATGAAGCGCCTTCCCTCGACCGGCAAGCGGATCGCCGTCATCGGTTCCGGCCCCGCAGGGCTGACCTGCGCCTACTTTTCCGCCCTGCTCGGGCACACGGTGGACGTCTTCGAGGCTTCCCCCGTCGCCGGGGGCGTGCCGCGTCAGGCCATCCCGGACTTCCGGCTGCCCAAGGCCGCGGTCGACCGCGAGGTAGGGCTCGTCCTCGGCCTCGGGGTCAACATCCTGACGAACACAGCCGTCGGGCGGGACATTTCCCTTGCCTCGCTGCTGGAACACTATGACGCCTGCCTAATCGCGGCGGGCAACGGAAAGGAGCGCCGTCTGGACATCCCCGGCATCGAACACGCGCTCCCGGCCGTCCGGTTCCTGCGGGAATCGAACCTCAACCGCACCCGGCTCGACGGCAAACGCGTCGCCATCCTCGGCGGGGGCGGCGTGGCCTTTGACTGCGCCTTCACGGTCAAGCGGCTGGGAGCCGCTGAAACCCATCTCGTCTTCCTTGAAGACATGGGTCATGTGCGCGTTCCCGCCGAAGAAGTCCGGCAGGCCGAAGACGAAGGCATCCGCCTTCACCCTTCCCATCTGGCGGGCGCTGTGCGCTGCGGAGGCGGAACGGTTTCCGGCGTGACGGCCGATGCCGTCTCAGGCTTCCGGTTCGACGAGCGGGGCAACCTCAGCGTGGACCGCATCCCCGGCAGCGTGCTGGAACTGGAAGCGGACATCGTCATCTGCGCCAGCGGTCTCACGGCGGATCTCGATTTTCTGGACGCCGTGCCGGGCGTGGAGCGCACCCCGCGCGGTTTCATCGCCGCCGCTCCGGAAACGGGCATGACCTCGAAGCCGGGCCTGTACGCCGCCGGGGAATGCGCCTCCGGGCCTTCCCTAGTCTGCGCCGCCATCGGGGAAGGACGCCGGACAGCCCTTGCCATGCACGCATTCCTGACCGGAACGGACGCCGCGCCCCTGGAGGCGTGGTTCAACGACGAAGGGCTGCTTGCCCTGCTCCCCTCGGCGGGCGGAACCGAACAGCATGTGGTGGCCTTCGAGGAAATCGTCAACATCAGCTATCACGAGAAAGCCCCGCGCAACCCGACGGAGCGGCTCACCGCGCGGGAAACGTGGCTCGCCTTCGAGGAGCTGGACAAGGGGCTCACCCTTGAGGCCGCCCGCGCCGAAGCCGCACGCTGCCTGCACTGCGGACACTGCCAGTCCTGCTGGCAATGCGTGGCGAGCTGTCCCGGCCTTATCCTCAAAGAAGGCGAGCACGGCCCCGAAGTGGCCTACCCCGACGAGTGCTGGCACTGCGGCTGCTGCCGCCTAGCCTGTCCCGGCGCGTGCATCTCGTTCCGCTTCCCCCTGCATACGTTCCTGTAAGGAGAGGCCCCGGCTTTCCCCTCCGGAAAGCCGGAACCCCGGATTCAACCTTGCACCATCACGGGAGTTCCTATGAAGAGGTTTTTGGTTCTGATCATGGCTTCGGTGTTTTTCGCCTCCGGGATGCCGCCCGCCGAAAGCCGCGCGGCTGAAGAGTACGTCCTGAGCCTCAACCTGCCCATCCCGCCTATCCATAACCGCTGGCACTTCGCCCTCAAGCAGTGGACCGAAGAGCTGAACAAGCGCAGCAGCGGGCGTATCCGCGTCGAACCCTATTTCGCGGAAGCCCTCAGCAAGGAAGCCGACGCTTTCGAATCCGTCAAGGACGGCATCTCGGACATGGCCGAATTCAGCTATGACGTGGCCGTGGGGCAGTTCCCCTTCCACGAGCGGATCTTCACCCTGATCCGTCCGAGCATGTCCCTTGAAGATCCCACGCCGTGGGTACTGGAAATGCAGAACGCCTTCCCCGAAGTCCAAAAGGAGCTGGATGGGGTCAAGGTCCTGTTCTCCCACGCCCTGACCGTCGGTATGCTCATCGGCAGCAAGGAGCCCATCACCAGCCTCGCCGATTTCAAGGGCAAGAAGATCAATGTGCTCGGGGACTATCAGGTCGCCAACAAGCTGCGCGCCTTCGGGGCCTCGGTCGTGAACATCCCCATGGCCGACGTGTTCATGAGTATGCAGCAAGGCGTCATCGACGCGACCTCCTGCGACTACGATCTGCTGGTTTCCCGCCGTCTGGGCGACGTGGTCAAGCACGTCACCCTCGTCAACACCACGGGGCTGGTCTTCGCCGTCGTCATGAACAAGGACGTCTACGACGGGATGCCGGACGATCTCAAACAGATCGTCGACAGCGTGTCCGGGGAATACGGACGTACCCTCTTCAAGGCGTTCTGGGAAAAGAAGCAGTACGAAAGCCTGAACACGTGGGTCTCCGACATGGGCGGCACGCTGCATGTCCTCTCGGATGCCGACTACGCCGAAGCCGACAGGCTGACCGAGCCCGTCATGCGGGAGTGGATCGACATCGTGACCAAGACCGGGCTCCCCGGCAAGGCCATCGAAGCGAAGTTCCGCGAACTGGAAACGCGCTACGCCAAGCCGTGGAACCAGTCCCACTCCATCGACATCGCCGGCAAGAAGTAACCCGGCCTCGGGCGGACGGGGCGTTCCTCCGGGAGCGCCCCGCGAGCTTCCCGCCACGGTGGATGTTCCTCAGACGCGACTCCTCTCCAACAAGGAAACGAAGTATGGAAAGCACGCATACCCACGGAACAGGTTTTCTCGGCAGGGCCACGGCCGCGCTGCTCCCGGCGGAAAGCCTCTCCAAATGGCTCAGCGCGGCGGGCATGAGCGTCTTCATGCTCATGGTGTTCCTGACGTTCGTCGACGTGTTCCTGCGGTACTGGTTCGGCAAGTCGATCAACGGCACCGTGGAAATCACGGAACTCATGATGGTCATCGTTGTCTTTTCCTCCACCGCCTACACGCAATGGCAGAAAAGCCACGTCACCATGGATATCCTGACCTCCAAGCTGACCGAACCCCGCCGGGCGCTGCTCGCCGTCGCCACGACGCTGTGGTCGCTGGCGACCATCGGTTTTTGTTCCTATACGACCGCCCGGTATGCGGCTTCGACCTCGTCGGTCACGCTGGTGCTGCGGATTCCGCTTACCCCATTCATCGGGCTCGCGTCGTTCGGCTTCGCCCTGCTCGCCGTCACCCTGCTCCACGATCTGCTGAAAGCGCTTTCGGAAGCCTGCCGCCGCGCCGGGAACCGGCAGGCCGTCCTCGCCCTCTGCCTCGGGTGCCTGCCCATGCTCGGCGCATGGTGGGTCGCCACGCACAAGCTGCCCGGTATGGGCAGCGTCGCCGTGGGCGTGCTTGGGCTCGTCTTCCTGTTCGCCCTGTTCTTCCTCGGTATGCCCGTCGCCTTCGCGCTCATGGCCACCGGCCTCGTCTTCATCGCCAACCTGCGCGGCGTTTCGGCGGGCTTCACGACCCTCGGCAAGTCCATGTACGCGACGGCCAGCAGTTACGCATGGTCTCCCCTCATGTTCTTCATGCTCATGGGCTATCTGTGCTTCCACGCCCGGTTCGGGGAGGACATCTACGGCTGCGCGCGCAAATGGCTCGGGCACCTGCGCGGCGGGCTCGCCGTCGGAAGCGTGGCCGCCTGCGCGCTGTTCGGGGCCGTCGTCGGGGACGTGCTGGCGGGCAGCATCGCCATGGCCGCCATCGCCCTTCCGGAAATGCGCAAACACGGCTACAACGACGAGCTCGCCGTGGGCACGCTGGCCTGTTCGGGGACCATCGGCTGCCTCATCCCGCCGAGCACCACCTTCATCATTTACGGCGTGCTGGCGCAGCAATCCATCGGCGACCTGTTCGTCGCGGGGATCATCCCCGGCCTCCTCTGCGCGCTGTGCTTCATGGCCGCGGTGTGGCTCATGGTCTTCCTCAAGCCGGGCCTCGCCCCGAGGCTGCCCAAATCCCCCCTCCACGAGCGGATGGCCTCGCTCAAGACGGGGCTGCCCATCATGGGCATCTTCTTCCTCGTCATCGGCGGCATTTACGGCGGCGTGTTCACGGCGACCGAGGGCGGCGGCATCGGGGCGTTCGGCACGCTGCTGCTCGCGCTCTGCATGCGCCGCATGAACCGGAAAAACTTCATCGCCACCCTGCACAATTCGGCCAAGTTCATCTCCATGTGCTTCACCGTCCTGTGCGGGGCCATCGTGCTCAGCTACTTCATGGCCATGACGCGCATCCCGATGGTACTCGCCAACAGCATCGCCGCGCTGGACGTCGCCCCCATGCTGGTCCTGTTCGCCATCGTCATGACCTTCTGCATCCTCGGCTGTTTCCTGCCGTCCATGCCGCTGCTGCTCATCTGCGTGCCGATCTTCGTGCCCATTGCGAAGGTTTTCGGCTGGGATCTGATCTGGTTCGGCGTCATCATCACGGTTCTGGACAACATGGCCTCCATCACGCCGCCTTTCGGCATCAGCCTCTTCGTCATGAAGGAAGTGGCGGGCGTGACGCTCGGCGCCATGTACCGCTCCGCCGTTCCTTTCGTCATCGCCCTGTTCGTCTGCCTTCTCCTGATTGTCCTGTTCCCCCCGCTGGCAACCTATCTCCCCACGCTCATGAACGGTTAGCGTACGGCGGACCAGCCTGAAACAGCGGAAAGCCCCGTGCAGTGCGGGGCTTTCGTTTTTGCCCGGCGGCGGAAGCCGCCCCGATCACCAGCAGGCTCCCAAAGGCCCGCGCAAGCTGGACATGGCCTTTCCCCCCGCCTACAATGGGTTCTCAACTGAACAGGGGGTGAACATGGCGCTTTCTCAATCGCAAAAGATCATTGCTTTTCTCGAAAAACATCGGGGCGGGAGCTTTACGGCCCGGCAGATTGCCGAAGCCATCGTGCAGCAGTACGCTTCCGACTACGCCAAAAAGCGCAACAATCCCCGTTTTGCGGATGACAAGGCATTTCTTTCGCAAATCATTGCGGAAATCGGATCACAGAAAGACACGCTCAAAAGGCTCCGCCCCACACTCGTATGGCAGGACAGGCCCAAGCCCCGCCGCTACTGCATTCCATTGGAAGAGACGCAGGAGGCGCTGGATACGGCCCAAGGTGAAACCTGTGAACGCGATGAGGAAATCTGCGCCTGTGAAGAACGGGCCCTGCTGGAACAGGAGCTTTACCCGCTTCTCACCAGTTATCTCTGGTCAGAGCTGCACCTCTACTCCATGCGCATCCGGGAAGGCCGCTCCCACAATACGCGGGGAAACGGCGGCAACCAGTGGCTCCACCCCGACATCGTGGCGATGGAGCCGGTGGACAAGGCATGGGGGAAACACGTCAAAGCCTGCGGGCACGCCAGCGGCAGCACCTGCGTCCGGCTCTGGTCGTTTGAAGTCAAAAAAACGCTCACCGTCGCCAATATCAGAAAATGCTTCTTTCAGGCCGTCAGCAACTCGTCTTGGGCGCACGAGGGGTATCTCGTCGCCACGGCCATCGCCGACGACCGGGTGGAACAGGAGCTCAGGATGCTTTCAGCCCTGCATGGCATCGGGGTTATCCTGCTCGATCCCGAAAATCCGTCGGAAAGCGAAATCCTGCTCCCCGCACAGAAAAAGCCGGATGCCGACTGGCAATCCATTGATCGCCTCGCCAAAGAAAACGGAGATTTCCACGAATTCATTGAGCTGGTTTCCGTCTACTTCCAAACCGGGACGCTGCGGGAAAAGGATTGGGACAACAAGACGGCCTGACGGGATCTTTGTTTGAGTGGAGGATACCGAACGGCGTTTTGGCTCCGCCGGTTCTCTCCGCAAAAGGAAAAGGCAGGCACGGCGCCGTATCCGTTCAGCCGTAAAAGCCCAACAGCCTTGCGCCGCCGTCGATCGCTTGCCGGTTTTATCTATCCGGTGAAAGGCAGCGTACCCAGCAGACAGCCATACCTTGTAGCGTTATTGATAAACATGGAGAAAAAAGATGCGCGACGAACTGATGTCCGAAATCATCAAGCTGGAATGGGACATGTTTTCTCATGTTTCGAACGTGGGAGGCCCGGCCTCCTGCCAGATGCGGCCCGACACCTTCAAAATCATGCGGAAGAGCCAGGCCGCCACATGGTCCGATGAGCTGCTTGCCAGCTATCTGGAAGATCTGAAAGCCGCCACGCGGGAAGGCAGAAACATCATGACCGAGAAATACGCCCGGATGATGGAATCCACTTTCCCCGAAGAATACCGGAAGCTGGCGGCATCCCTTCCGCCCGTCGACAAGGAAACCCTGCAGAAGATAGAAGAAATCGTCGCGATCAACGTGGGATGGAAAGCCGAGCTGTTCGACCGTTATCCCCGTCTGAGCGGCAAGGGCCGCCCGCTGCGCACCAGCGAAGACTCCACCGGGGAAACGTCCTTTGAAACGTATCTGCGGGGAGAATTGAAGACGTATTCAGCGCGCACGATCACGCTCCTGCATGAACTTACCTTGCGGCAACAACAGGATGGCGTGAACGGCGCGGCGCTGAATCTCCTCAATCAGGTGCAGCAGTACGGGTATGCCACGCTCGAACAGGCCGAAGGCCATCGCGCGGGAGCCTGACGGCGTTCCCGGCTTCCTTACGGGCGCGGCTTTACCTATCCCTTGCCCTTTCCGGCATGGCGTGCCTTCAAAAAAGCAAGCCGCTCGTAAAGCGAACAGCCGAGATCCCAAGGCTCCTGACCGTAGGGGACGCCGGCGGCCTTGGCGGTCATGGCGGCTTTCAATTTTTCCGGAGTGACGGGAAGCGTAGCCACCCGCACGCCCACGGCATCGGCTATGGCGTTCAGGATGGACACGTGACCCGCACTCTGGAAACCTTCCGCGCATCCGGTCGAACCGTGCGGCCCGTTCTCGCGGTACGTCTCGTGAAACAGCACGTTGAACGTGTCCGGAACGTCATTGCAGCGGGGAACCCCCCGCCCCACGCATGGTCGCGTGCTTCTTCATGTCCTCGTAGTTTTCACTCAGGGCGAAGCCGATGGAGTGCGAAAAACCGCCCCATGCCTGCCCGAGCACGGCCTGACGGCTTCCGATCACCCCAACGTCGGCCACAATCGTCGCGCCGAGGACACGGGTCCTGCCCGTGGCGGCTTCGACAGCCACTTCCGCCATGAACAGCACGTAGTTCTGGGCAATCGCGCCGTACCCGTGCCCCGTATCGGGATCAATGTCCGACCATTCGGCGGTATGGACGCCACGGTATCTGGTCGGAATGCCCGCATCGCGCATTTCCCGCCATGTGCGATACGTCCCGTCTTCCTTGCGCATGGCGGCGAGCAGCTTGGAAGCCGCGTCCAGCGTAGCCATGCCGACGACATGGTGCGAACGGCTGCCCGACGCCGATCCCGTATCGGGGCAGCATCCCGTATCGTTGCGGACCAGGCGGATGGCCTCCGGCCTGAGCCGCAAGGGGCGCAGCGCCTCATGGACATGGATCAGGCTGCCCGTATCCGCCCCCTGCCCGACGTCGGCCCATGTGCTGTAGTGCGTGACCGATCCGTCCTCATTCAGCTCCAGATCGATTTCCGCGCGATCCGGCACTTTTGAGACGTGATACCCGCCCCACGCAATGCCCACGCCGCGCCTGTGCTCCGGCGTGCTTTCCGCCCGGGCCTTTTCCACGGCCTTCCGGTAGTGCGGGCGCAGCATGTCCATCATCGCCCGCATGGGATATTCCCGGTAAGGGACGGACGTGGTGCAGGTATCCCCTTCCCGGGCGACGTTGATATAGCGGAACTCGAAGGGGTCCATGCCGATCCGCCCGGCGAGCATATCCACGATCTGCTCGCTCGCCGTGTAGGTCTGCGGCGAGCCGAACGCCCGGAAAGCCGTCCCGAAATTGTTGTTGGTGAAGGCCGTCCGCACCAGGCCACGGATATTCGGGATGGCATACGGGTAGCCGAAAAAGCGGCAAACCTTCGTCGTCAGCGCCCCCGCCATTTCGCTGTATGCGCCGTGATCGATCCCGGCAAGGAAATCCATTGCCGTCAGCTTTCCCGCTTCGTCGCACGCGAGGCGGACATTGGCGTACACGGGGGAACGCTTGCCCGTCGTGTGCTGGTGTTCGGCGTAACTGAGCACCAGGGAAACCGGCGCATCCAGCGCCAGCGCGCAGGCCGCCGCCAGTGCGGTATTGCCCGGCGACATGCTGTAGCCGAAGCTGCCGCCCGCCGGATTGCCGATGATCCGCACCTTTTCCTTGGGCAGCCCAATAGCCGGGGCCATCTGGGCGATGTTGCCGTACAGGTATTGCCCCTTGCACTGGATGACCACGCCCCCGTCCTGCGGGTAAGCCAGAACGACATCCGGCTCCACCGTCAGATGCGGCTGCCGCGACGTGCCGAAACTTCCCTCAACCGTATGGGCGGCATGTTCCAAAAGCCCTTGCGTGTCCTCGCCCTTGTAGACGGGCTGTTCCATATAGATGTTGGGGGTGTTTTCATGGATCGGGAACGCCCCTTCCGCAGCGGCTTCCATGAAGGTCATGACGGCGGGAAGCGGCTCGTATTCCACCCGGACCCGTTCCGCAGCGGCCCGCGCCTTGTCCCGGCCCGTCGCCGCCACAACGGCCACCACGTCCCCATACCGGCGTACCACCCCGTCACAAATGACCGGGCGATCGAGGCCGTCGCACAGGCTGTGCACGGTGCCTTGCGGCGCAACCAGCCGATTCGTGCCCTTTACGTCCTTCGCGGTAACAACGTTGACGACGCCGGGCATGGCTTGGGCTTCGGCGGTGTCCAGAGCCCGTATCCGGACATGTTCCCGTTTCGCCAGAACAACCGCCAGATGCAGCGTGCCTTCCGGCATCTTCCCGGAAATGTCAGCCCCGAAGTCGCATGTCCCGAGTACCCGGGAAAGCGCCGTGGGCTTCGGGAAATCCGAACCGTACAGCCGACCGCCCTCCGGCGGGGTAAAGGTGATGTCCTCCATCGCCTTTTCCCCGCGCATCACGGCGATGGGCTTGTATCCGGTACAGCGGCAGACGTTGCCGTGCCGGGTAAACCATTCCCTGACCTCTTCCCGCGTCGGATCAGGATTGCGCATCAGAAGCCCTTTGGCCGACATGATGAACCCCGGCGAACAGAAGCCGCACTGCACGCTCGCATACGTCATGAACGCCCGCTGCAACGGATGAAGCCGTTCCGCCGAGCCGAGGCCCTCGATGGTTTCGACTTTCGCATACGCCTTGACCTGTTTCATCTTTTTGACGCAGGAGCGCGTGACCTCCCCGTCGAGCAGCAGCGAACAAGCGCCGCAGTGCCCGGTTCCGCACCCGACTTTCGTCCCGGTGAGCCCAAGACGCCGCACCACGTCGGCAAGGGAGTCCTTCTCCGGCTCACAAAGGATTTCCCGATCTACCCCATTGATGTTCAAGACGATTCTCTGAATGGACACGGTTCCTCCTCTGTGAAGGGGTTGGATATTTTCCAGACAAGGCGGATTGCCCTTCTCTCCCGGAAGCTGGAAAGAAAGGCAATCCGCCTTCGCCGCGCCTCAAGCGGCACGGCTGTCCTCCAGCGGACGGGCGCTACTTGCCCACGAAATCCGTGATGGGCGGACAATCGCCGGAACACATGACCTCAATGAGGGTCGACGTTTCCGACAGGCGGGCCTGTTCAAGGGCGGGCAACAGTTCTTCGGCATGTTCGACGCGGATGCCCTGAAGCCCGCAAGCCTGGGCGAGCGCCACATGATCGATGGGAAAGATGTCCACCGAAGTGCTGTTCTTGCCGTAACGGAGCTTTTCGGAACACTTCACGTATCCCAGAATGCCGTTGTTCAGCACAATGGTGGTCACTTTGAGGTTGGAACGGGCCGCGACTTCCATCTCCGACCAGACATGCGCAAACCCGCCGTCGCCGGTAATGCAGTAGATGGGGGCTTCCGGTTCGGCGACGGCGGCACCCAGCGCCATCGGCAGGCCCCAGCCGAGCCCGACCATGCCGCGCGGCGCGATGACGCCCTGCCAGTGGGAGAAGCGGGCGTCCATGCCCAGTTCCTTGGTCGTAGGGATGTCGGAAAGGTTCTCGCTGCGCTCGTCGGCAAACTGCACCAGCCCGTACACATCGAACGTGGACAGCGACGCGGGCGCATCCGCATGAAGATGGGTCCGGCCCGCCATGATGTCCTTAAAAATCTCCCCGCCGCTGCGGTAGGGGATGAAACGCAGCTTCAAGCCGAAGTGCTCGGCAAACTGCAGCATGGGCACATGGGTCATGTTGCCGGTCGCGGTGATGCCCACGACGTACTTGTTGGGGTTCTTTTTCGCCATTTCGATAAATTCGTTGATGTTCTTCCACGGGGCGTTTTGGGCGGTCATCAGAACCACGGGCTGGCTGACGGACGTGCCTATGAAGTCGAACGCATCCGTCCCGTAGGGAAGCTTCATCACATGCGGCTGCAAACACATGGTCCCGGTGGGCACATAGCCGAGCGTGTAGCCGTCCGGTTTGGCGGCGGCCACCTGCGCCACCCCGAGCGTGCCGCCCGCGCCGGAAACGTTCTGCACGACGATGGGCTGTCCAAGCCTCTTTTCCATCATCCCCGCCAGCAGACGGGCCGGGATGTCCGTGCCGCCGCCCGCGCCGAACGGGACGACCAGCGTGATCGGGTGATCCGGATAGGCGGCCAGCGCCCCGGTGGCCCCGAGCATGAACACGCAAAGGAAGAAAAGGGTCTTTTTCATCATCTGGCGGATCATACGGCTCTCCTTTTCTGTTACAGATTGTGGACCGTCTGGGCGAAACCGTGCGGGCATCACCGCTTCGCGCGCAGCGCCCTGTAATTCTGGACTTACGGGACGACGAGGAGCAGGAAGGCCATCCCGAGAAGCACCATCGCGATGGGGGACGCGGAAACGAAGGCCAGCCACGAATCGTCGCCCTTGAACAGCATCATCTGCCCTATGCTCATTTCAAACTGCTGCCCCAGCACAAGGCCGATGACCAGAGGCGGCAGGGGAAATTCCATGCGGCGCATGAAATAGGCCGCTATGCCCATGAACACGGTGACGAACACGTCAAACAGGTTGCCCCGCGATCCGTATGATCCGAGGATGCACAGCACCGCGATGAAGCCCATCAGCAACTGCTCGGGAATCCTGAGCAGGAAGGAAAACATCCGGGTGGTGATGATGCAGCTCGGGTACATGAGCAGGTTGGACAGCATGAGCACGGCGAAGGTGGCGTATACCATCTCCGGATTTTCCGTCATCAGGCGCACGCCGGGGGTCACGCCGTGAATGGTCAGGGTCGCCAGCATGATGGCGGTGACGGGGTCGCCGGGGATGCCGAGGGCCAGCGAGGGGACAAGCGCCCCGCCCGTGACGGCGTTGTTGGACGATTCCGCGGCGATGATGCCGTCGGGCTCGCCCTTGCCGATATTCCCGCGCCGGGGCGAGGAACGGCGGGCCTCGCCGTAGCTCAGGAAGGCGGCGGTCGCGGCGCCCGTTCCGGGGAGGATGCCCACGAACGTGCCGATGAGGGAAGACTTCACCAGCCCGGACATCCGGCCCCTCCATTCGCCGAGGGATGGAAGCTGAACCCGGCAGGAGGTGCCGTTTTCCACGCGGGCCTCGCGCCGCATCCGTTCGACGCGATCCAGAACTTCGGAAAGCGCGAACACGCCGACAATGACCGCAACAAGATCGATGCCGCTGTTCAGGGCGAAAATATCGAACGTAAAACGCGATTCGGCGGAAAACGGGGACATGCCCACACAGGCGAGCAGCAGCCCGAGCACGCCCATGGCCAGCCCCTTGAACTGGTTGTTGGCCGATACGCTGGAAATGCAGGTCAGGCCCATCAGGATCAGGGCGCACGTTTCAAGCGGCCCGAACTGCAAGGCAAAAACGGCGATCTGCGGCGCGGCGAAAGTAAGGATCACGCACGAGAACACGCCTCCGAAAATCGATGCCTCGTGCACAGCGCGGGCATCACACGCCCCGCCTGCTCCATTCT
>OGFC01001603.1_pt1 | contig 12403 bp, 15 predicted proteins | sample 1570841 | NCBI WGS metagenome assembly OGFC01 (sample SAMEA2582137, study PRJEB24529) | metagenome | biome: Human gut stool | place: China | collected 2011 | reverse complement strand
TGACGAAAACCTCCTTCTGTAAGTTCATCACTTACATACTTCTATACGTAAAAAATGTATGAAATTCCTAAAAAATCCACAATTTTTAAATATTTCTACTTTTTTTCAGATGCTCGTACAGCATTCATCCTTTCCTTCACAGCCTGCATACCGTTCCCTCATTTATATATGGCATTTGTGAAGCCTGAATTTGTCGGGGAAATGGTTCGTATTGTAATTTGCAGGTAAGCAGATAAAGCGATATCCATGCAGGGGACCGCTATAAAAGGCTGTAAAAGGAAACAGGAGGCGATATACATCGCGATTATGTTTTGATTTGCATGGAAATCTGGTTATGAAAAGCAGTGGAGGTTTTTCAGCCCAAGGTACACAAGCAGGCGGAATTCTGCTATAATTTCAGAAACAAAGGAAACAGGTGATGGTATGGAAATCAAAGGATTGGTAACGAAACAGCGTGCATATTTTCGCACGCAGGCAACAAAGGATTTGGAAATGCGCCGAAATGCATTAAAAAAGCTGCGTTCCGCAATTCGCGACATGGAAGAAGAAATTCATGCGGCTCTGCGCGCAGACCTCAATAAATCGGATATGGAAGCGTATATGAGCGAAACCGGACTGGTGCTGAGTGAGCTGACCAATCAGCTTCGCCACATGGAGCAGTGGGCAAAGCCAAAGCGTGTACACACACCACTTGCACAGTTTTCAGCAAAAAGCTGGACGCAGTGTGAGCCATATGGGGTGGTTCTTGTTATGGCACCATGGAATTATCCGTTTCAGCTTTCACTGGAGCCGGCGATTGGTGCGATAGCGGCAGGGAATACGGTCATCATCAAGCCGAGCGCCTATGCTAGCGCAACCTCGGCTATCATCGCAAAGCTGATCCGCCGCTGCTTTTCCAGCGAGTATGTGGCTGTGGTTGAAGGGGGGCGCCGTGAAAATACAGAGCTTCTGGAGCAGCGCTTTGATTATATCTTTTTTACCGGTGGAGTAGAGGTTGGACGTTTGGTCATGGCAAAGGCCAGCCGCTATCTGACTCCGGTCACGCTGGAGCTTGGCGGCAAAAGTCCCTGCATTGTAGATAAGAGTGCTAATTTGAAGCTGGCTGCCCGCCGTATTGCGTTTGGAAAGTTCCTGAATGCGGGACAGACCTGTGTTGCTCCGGATTATGTGTACGTGGAGGCATCGGTGAAACATGAATTCCTTGCCTATCTGCAGGATAGTCTGCACACATTTTTTCAGGGAAGTGCTCTGGATTGTGCAGCCTATCCGAAAATCATAAATCAAAAGCATTTTGACCGCCTTTGTGCGCTGATGAAAGAGGGGACGATTTGTATGGGTGGTGCTGTACGAGCGGATACCTGCCAAATCGAACCTACGGTATTTGAGGATATCACATGGGATAATGCTATCATGCAGGAGGAAATCTTCGGCCCGCTGCTTCCGGTTCTGACCTTTACAGATCTGGATGCGGTGGTACAGACACTGCTGGATCAGGAAAAACCGCTGGCATTATATCTGTTCAGCGAGCAGAAGAGGAATCAGCACAAGGTATTGTCTACTCTGAGCTATGGGGGAGGCTGTGTCAACGATACCATCATTCATCTGGCAACGAGTGCGATGGGCTTTGGCGGTGTCGGTCAAAGCGGGATGGGAAGCTATCACGGCTATGACAGCTTTCAAACCTTTTCCCATCGCAAGAGCATCGTAAAAAAAGCGAACTGGATCGATCTGCCCTTCCGCTACCATCCTTATACCAACTGCAAGCAGCGCCTGGTGCGCCTATTTCTGAGGTAGGTGCCGGAATGCGTCAGAAGAAACTAACGATCATCCTGCTGTGCATTCTGCTTCTGCTGTATGCGGGAAATGCGCTTGTGCAGGCCTTTGACCGCGAGGACAGCATACCGATCATCGGCTATCATCATATCGTACCGGATAGGGATAAGCAGGCCTTCTTTCCGAACAATATGTGGGTCGTCTCCCTTTCTGAATTTGAACAGCAGATGAAGCTGTTAAAGGAGGAGGGCTACCACAGTGTGACACTGGAGGATGTGTATGCATGGAAGATGGGGAAGATAGAGCTGGATGAGAAAAGCATTGCCATCACCTTTGATGACGGATTTTATTCCACGACGAAATTTGCACTGCCGGTATTGAAGCGCTACGGCTTTACCGGTTCGGTATTTGTGATAGGATCGGCAATCGATGAACATCACGGGCCCTATAATCCGGAAATACGCCAGCATGCTTCCCATGCGGATATGCAGGATGAACGTGTATTGCAGTATTATTCACATTCCTACAATCTCCATCATAAGAATGCGGATGGCTTTCGCATCGATCAGCTGAATGATGAGCAGCTGATCAGGGACACAGAGCAGGCCGCAAAGCAGGGCTCTATCACCTTTTACGCATATCCGTATGGAAAATATAATAAAAGGATACAGAATATTTTGAAGGATAAGGGGACGCTTCTTGCCTTTGGATACAATGAGAATCGCAAGGCTAAACGCCGTGATGATTCCTATGCATTGCCGCGTTTTAATGTAAACGCCTATACCAGACTCGATGTATTTCGTGCCATGCTGGAAAGCAGGTAAGAAAAAAACACAGATTTTTCCTCCACCATTGTGATACGCCTATGTTGGGCATCGGACATTTGCATATAGTGGATTGAGATGGATGAAATCTCATATAAAGGAGGAAATCTTACATGTATAACTCAAGATGCAATTGTTCTTCCAACAGCGGTCGCGGGTCTTCCTGTGCACGCAATGGAGAAAGAATTCTGGTAAACCAGTCAGGCTGCAATACGGAAAGCCGTTCCCGCTGCTCCTGTGTCAACACCTACCGTCCGGGATGCGGTGGTAATCATGGCAGCTGCGGCTGCAATCACCATGACAGCGACTGTGGCTGTGGCAACAACGGTAATTCTCATGGCTGTGGCTGTGGTAATCACCGCCCATGTCCGCCAAGACCGTGTCCACCTAGACCGTGTCCGCCGAAACCATGTCCGCCAAGACCATGTCCGCCGCGTCCAAGCTGTGAGGATCGCTGCCGTGAGCAGTATCGCCGCTGCATGAGAAACTGCCGACTGCGTGATGATGATCTGCGTGAGGATTATGCGGAAGCATTCGACTATGATGAAACAGATAGAAAATACGAAGAATTTGAAGAATACGACGATTAACAGCTGATTCCTTTTTCAGGCGATTCATATAACAAACAGACTCCTGCATGTGCTGCAGGGGTCCTTCTTTTTATGAACTACTTGTCTCGCACACTTTTATAGCCCTCATAGAAGAATTGCCTATACAGTAAGTGCAAATGATGATTTGTAAACGGACTGAATTCAACATATGATGGAGGCGTAAGAAAAGGAGGCTGGTGTATATGATAAGGTGGCTGATTGTTTATGAAACAAGACAAATAGAGGGGGGTGAGGTACGATATGCTAATGGAATTTGAAAATAAGCAGTATCCTGTAGAGCATTTGATTTTTTATTGCCGAAATGAGCAGGAAGCAATTCTTTATATGGAAGCTAATGATATTTGGACTGCAGCATTATCAAAATATGATGGATTCGTATCCACTACGTCCTATCTTAACAAGGCGAATCCTGGAGAGATTCATATTGTCATAATCTGGAAATCTCTGAAGGATTGGTTCGCCATTCCCAAAGAGGCTCTGGCAGATATCGGGAAACGATTTGATGAAATTTTTCCTTATCCGTATAAAAATGGACCCAGGTTACATATAGAAAACAATTTCAGTACCTATAAGATTTCACATTGTGAGGTGATTGAACGATGAAAACGATGATCTTTGTTGGTTCTCCAAACCGTAACGGACATACCATGGCTCTGGTGAATGAGCTTTGCAAACATTTACAGGGCAGCATAGAAATCATCAATGTATTTGACTATTTAGATGTTAAGCCTTGTATTGATTGCGGGTATTGTCATAAAAATGCTGGCTGTATTTATCACGATGCTTTTGCGGATATTTTGGAAAGAAGCTTTGCGGCAGATTGCTTTGTAGTAGCCAGTCCTATGTGGTTCGGAAATGTATCAGGTCCTATGATGTCATTTTTCTCCCGTCTGCAGACGATCACTTCCGGGCATATTTATCGAAGGGATATGCAACATAAATTTGATAAAGCGGGAGTGTTCCTCATGTGTGGAGAGGAGAAGTGGCACAGTATGGCGAAAACAATGGAAACGACAGCTGAATTCATTTTCAACCACTTAGACGCATTGATACTGGATACGGTATATGCCCATGCAGTGAATCAGGTAGCGGCAGGGAAAGCTAAGCAGGATATCGTAAAATGTAAACGGGCAGCTGAGGCTTTACATACATGGTATGCGGATAAAATGTCCAATGCCTATTATAAGTACGGATATGCATCAGAGAATTATGTTCGTCTGGAAAAGGAATAGCCTATGTATACAGTAGAAAAGGATTACATGTATCCGGTAAAGCATTTCGTGCTGGAACTGGAGCAGGAAAAGACCAAGGAAGCGTTTCTGAAATTGGATTCAGAAATATGGACATCATTCTTGAAGCAGCAGAAGGGCTTTGTTTCTAAGCAAATCTGGATACAGACTACCGCACCACGGATACTGCATGTCATTGTCACCTGGCGGTCGAAGGAAGAATGGGAACAGATAACAGCGAGAGAATGGGAAAAGACGGCAGCCGTATTTTCCGAGAAATTCGGTAGTGGATATCGCCTTATCAAAGAAAATTATGAATCAGAAAAGCAGGATATTTATGAATGCAGTTCATTTATCAAATAGAAAGAAGGTGACTTATGAAAGTACTTGTATTGAACGGTTCACCGAAAAAGAGTGGACAGACGATGATGTTAACGAAGGAGCTGACAGCCAGGATACACGGAGAAGTGGAGGTTATCCATATTTACGATTATATGCCGCTTAAGCCTTGTTTGGGCTGTCAAAAATGTAGAATAGACAAGGTCTGCGCACAAGAGGATTATTTTCAGTTCATTCTTGAAAAAATAGAAGCCGCAGATTGTATTGTGTTAGCTTCTCCGATGTGGTTTGGAAATGTATCCGGACCCATGCTGTCATTTCTCTCTCGCCTGAATATTCTACACAATGGATATGAGGTTCGAAAAGACAAACAGCATTCCTGGAAGAAAGCAGGTATTCTTGTTTTAACGACGGGTGCTCGTTGGAAAAGTATGGCAAAGTCTGTGGAAGCCACTGTGGAATTTTATTTTCATGAAATGGATGCTCTCATGCTGGGAGGAATCTATGCCAATAAAACGGACATTCTCCCATCAATGGAAAATAAATATGCTCTGCAGCAATGTGAGCATATTGCAAATATCGTGAATGCATGGGCTAGCGATAAAGCAGCTGGAAAAGACTGTACCTATGGATACAGCTCCTGGAATTACATGGAGTATGATAACAACAGGATATCATAAAGGTAGCCAAACATAATCGTTCAGCAATTGTGAAGCACAAAGCTGCGTGAAGAATTGGGGAGAAATAGTATAGGAAGGAGAAATTGCGATGTCAGAATTGCAAATGGAAGGGCGTGTCGCTCTCGTCAGTGGTGCCGCCAGTGGAATGGGAGAAGCTGTCGCAAGACGGTTTCTTGCATTGGGAGCAAAGGTTATAGGTTTTTCTTTGGAAAAGGAATGTGGAATTCGTGATGAAAATTTCATATATGTTTCCGGAGATATTACCGCTTATGCGGATTGTGTTAATGTCGTTATACAGACTGTCGCGGTTTTCGGAAAACTGGATGCTCTTGTAAACTGCGCAGGAATCGTTCATGAAGGAGGTCTGGAAACAACAGATCTGATGGATTTTGAAAGAGTGATACGCATTAACACCTGTGGAACCTTTAATATTTGTAAAGCGGCAATACCGTATTTAAAAAAACAAAAATCAACCATCGTAAATATTTCCAGCGATATGAGCATGAAACCGCTTGTGGACAGAATTGCATACAATCCAAGCAAAGCCGCTGTCAATATGCTGAGTGAATGTATTGCATTGGAATATGCACCAATGGTACGCTGTAATGCAATATTGCCTGGTATCATTGATACGCCTATGATACAGAGGCGTTTACAGGCATGTGAGCACTCAGAGCAGCTGTTGCAGGAATATCAGAGCCTGTATGCGATGCAGCGCATTGGTTCCACAAAGGATATTGTAGACAGTGTTGTATTTTTAAGCACAGCGCAATCCGATTGGATAACAGGCATCAGCCTGCCTGTCTGCGGAGGGCCTGTGGTATGAGTGATTTAATGAAAACGGAATTTCCATATGAGGAAATGAAGCTGACATGCCTGTATCAGAATGAAGATATGGAGCTCATACATATCGGTATCGAGGATAAACATTTGCATACGGTGTATTCCTCGCCGTTGAAATTCCCTGCATATCCGCAGGATCGTCCATATTTGTATTGTTCCCTTGTCACCTCGATAGATGGCAGAATTGCATTTCCGGATGCTGCAGAAGGTCCTTTTATAGCAAGTAGAAATTTTCTTGCAAAAGAAGGCAGTGCCGCGGATTGGTATACGTTGAATATTTTACGAGCTAGTGCAGATGCAATTTTATTCGGTGCAGCAACATTACATACTGAACCTACAGGAACCGGACATGTATATGATGCATCGCTGGAGGCTTCCCGTGTGAGCATGGGCAAGCAGGAAATTCCATGGAATATCATACCAACGCTGGACGGCAGTGATATACCGTTTCATCATGTGGAATTCACATGTGGAAGCATTCCGGTTATTTTCTATACTACGCCAAAAGGTGTACAGCGCTGTGCTCATAACTCACTCAGGCCTGTGGAAATCATCGACAGTCTTGAAAAATGCAGGCAGCCTCTTAAGCCGGAGATAAACTATATCGTAGTCACGGGAGATGAGGTTATGAATAATATTGAGGGAATGAAAATGCTGAAGGCACTGGGACTGCAGCGTATATTGGTGGAATCTCCTTCACTCACACATTTGCTTCTGCAGGATGCATTGCTTGATGAAATGTTCCTGAATTATTCCTGTGTTTATTTGGGCGGGGATGCATTGACCATAGGAAAGCATTTTCAGGGCTTTGATAGTAAACATCATCCGCATACCTCCTTGATCAGTCTATATATGCATTCCAGTCATTATATGTATCTCAGGCACAAGGTTGTGTATGGTGTTGGTGAACACCATGTATAAAATTTTTCATCCGGCACAGGTTTTGGAAATTTTGACCTATGAGGTTGACGCGGCATATATTGACGCATACCTAAACATGGACTATGAGGTCTGGAGTCTTGGAGAAAGTAAATTTCCCGGTTATATAGGAAAAGATACCTGGATCAGTCAAACACATCCAGGACAGATTACTCACATTATTTATTGGGCAAGCAAAGAGGCATGGAAGGCACTACCGGAAGATGCCGTTACGAAGCTGCGCAGAGAAGCCCAAAAAAGAGTACCGGGGAAATATGTAAAACGTATCTGTGCCTATCATGTGGAAAATGAACTGGTGAAAATTGCGGAATTTCGCAAGAATGCATCAGTGACATTTGAATAGCTTAGTGATAGCAGGCATGAGGAACCAGAGGTTTAAAGTTGACAGTGAAAGGGGGTATAACCATGTCAATGTCTGTGTTTGATACTGTATATAAACAGATCACTCGTTATGTACAGGTGGTTTTCCTATGTACGATGCTGGTATTTATCTATAGTGCAATACGATCTATCCTTGCCGCCTTAATCGTTCCCTGTATCCTATCGCTGCTATGCATCGCTCTGTTTGGCTGGTTGATTTGGAGGATGCAATGCTCCATAAAAGAAAAGAATCTCAAAAAACTGCCTTTTTTGTTGCGGCTTTTAGTTCATCTGTTAAGAAAGCTGTATTAGGATATAGATGCAGCGAGCAGAGGTACATATACGTATGAGACACAGAAGCCTGTAATGGGGGTAAACAGAACAAGGCTGGTGATATTTCAATCGTAGCATGCAAAGGAACTATTACAAGCATGCAGTCATATCGAGATTTTCTAAAATATCCAAGTATCTTACGAAAAAACTCAGGAGGATTCCGTTAAGGAAGAACCTGAGTCTTTTACTGTTGAGTTTCATACTGCTGATTTAGAATGCAACAGCTGTCATTTTAGGATTTTTTTGAAATGCGTAAAGATAAGTCTTTTTATATCCTGCGCTGTTTGACATTTGTATAATTGATTGACGTACTGATGCGAAGAGCTGATATCCACAATCACCTTGTAAATGATGTTTAATAAATGAATATCCTCTTTTGCGGTCACAATCAAAAACGCACATTTGATTCTATTTTTGTCCCACTGTATAGGAGCATTGAATTTAGCAAACAGAATTCCTGATTTTCTTGCATTATTTTTCGTTGCATGAGGAAGTGCAATACCTGTTTCAAAGGAGGTAGAAAGTAGCTTTTCCCGTTCTACAAGCTGCTCGTAAAAGGTATCTGTTACGTAATGAAGAGTCTGTAGGTTTTGACAGCTCTGCTGAAAGAAATCAGAAACGGTTTTGCAGGTATTTTGGAAATCTATAATATTATCATGAAAGAAATATTGAAATATTCGTTCAAAATATGCTGTTTGCTTAATTTCGAATAACGGAGTGCATACCTTACGAACATTCGCTATGTTCAAAGAAGATAAAGCGGAAGATATGTATAGGGTTTCCGTGTTGGGAAGTGTAATATTCGGGGAAGTTGTGATAACCAAGTCAAAACTCATTGCGCTTGTCTGCTTTATTAGCTCACTATATTGCAGGATTGGCTGTATTTTGAAGCTGATATCCTGCAGGGATTCACCAATCAATTCCTTGATGTTGTTCATTATAGCATAGCCTTCGTTGACATATAACAGGATATCAAGAGCAAAGGATGCATACAGATCCTCTCTCAGATTTTTTAGAGGACCAATTAGATAAACTACGAGATAACTGATTTCAATATTGGTAAATTGCATGGATCGCTGCTTGGAAAACAAATTTGAAATGAAATAAGCAACATCGAATAGAAAGGTATAATTCATTCGGATGTGCTCCAGCAGAGGATTGTTGATGTGGATTCCGTTTTGTATCCGAATAAGCGCTGTTTTTAGATGTGTCATAAGATCCAGAATCAGCTTCTCATTAGAAAGTAAATCCAGACAGTATTGCTGCTTAACCTCCTGTAAAATCTGAACCAGTGTCTGATAATCCGGATCCTGCGTACTTTCCTGATGTTTTATATTGGTCTCTAGTATACTGATCTTTATGAAAGGTGAAATCAGAGAATCAAAGAGTATACGCAGACTGGTGGAGTCATGGATATCGTATTCCGCAGCCACCGTACAAAAAAATGCATCGAATTGATTGAGATACGTCTGAAATTCTGTGCTCTTTTTTTTAATGGGAATCTCTTCATAGCATAAATACTGCTCTGTTATTATACTGCTGATAATCAGAAGGGAATTGTAGGTCAGATATCGGTTATAGACTTCAGGGGAAATATGTTCCTTCATATGCTTTATCATAGATGTCAAACGAATTTGAAAAAAGCAGGATTGAAAATCCACAATATGATTATAGAGATCATTGTTATGAAAATAGGCGTCCAGAAACAGGGAGGCATTATTGTCATGATCGATTGCATATATATATTCTTCTTTTTTCTCGATGAAAATATCAAATTGCGAATATTCTGTTAGAATGGTTTTGATGGTTTCCAGATCGTGCAGCAGGGTATATTCGGATATGTAAAACTCATCAGCCAGGTCATAGTATGAAAATTTTTCCTGATTATGCGTGAGCAGTAGTACCAACAAATAATGGACGCGCTGTTCGTTTGACATATAGAGGGCTTTGGTTGCTTCACTGTATACAAAATCATCGGCGATATGGTATCCTTTATTTCTGTTGGATAGAATGCTATTGCTTTTCTCCGTATTGATAAAGCTGATATCATTGCGGATGGTTCTCAGGCTAACATGAAAGATTTGAGCCAACTCATTTCCTGTTATCCATTTGTTCTGTGTATATAAATACATGAGAATTTCATCCTGCCGCTTTAATAAAGACATGACAATACCTCCATTTTCTGATTATGTATAAATAAATCTTTTTCCTATGTTATATAGATAGTATATGTATATAATACCAGATATCCGTAGCATTTGCATTCTTTTAAAAATCGTAGGATTGCACAAGCAAGAGGTGCAATTTTAGATTGGATAATGAAACAGGGTTGCTTTATGATTAGATTAGAAAGTGAGGAGCAAACGTATGAAAAAGTTAGAACAAGTATTATCAAAATGGCTGTTGCCGATCGCCGCAAAGCTGGAACAGAACCCACAGCTTGCTGCCGTGCGGCGGGGGATGATGACTTTGGTACCGGTTACGCTGGTAGGCTCTATTCCTACAATATTTTCTCAGCTGCCATCCATACCCGGTATGCCGAAATGGTTTGTTGACGCAACTGTATTTCTGGGAGAAGTGACGCAGCCTATGCAATTCGCCACCATGGGGTGTCTGGCGTTGTATGTTGCTGCATTTGTTGGATTCTACTATTCTCAACAAAGAAAGGTATGGGACATTGGATCAATCGTGACTTCCATTATTGCTTTTATCATCATGGGGACGTTGTATGATCCTGAAACAGGTGCGACGATTACTTCCTATTATGGTGGTACGGGAATCTTTACAGCTATCGTATTTGGTTTGATTTCTGTTGAGATTTTACATATCTTCCGTAACAAACTGCATTTCACCATCAATTTGGGAGATGGCGTTCCTACACCGATTCTGAGAAGCTTCGAGAATCTGTGGCCGATTCTGTTTTCCATCCTGATTCTAATCGTCTTCAAATATGGTGTCGAGAGTGTGAGCGGCGTAGCTATGGTACAGCTGATTGAAAAGCTGTTCTCTCCGCTAACGGCTTCTGTAAATACTCTGGGTGGACTCGTATTTATCTTATTCATACAGCAGCTGTTATGGTGGTTTGGCATTCACGGTTATGCTGTCATGGCACCTGTCTGGATGGCAGTTGCGTTCGCCAATGTGGATATCAATGCCGCCATTGCAGCAGGAACTTCAACAGAGGCGATTCGTGTTTTGACACCGAATTTCATGTGGGATATTGCAGGAACTACAGGCTCTGGTATCTGTGGTGCAATTTGTATTCTGATGATTTTCTCTAAAGCGAAAAGATTCAAATCCATAGGGAAATTATCCATCATTCCGGAGTTCTTCGGAATTGGAGAATCTGTCCTGTTTGGCCTACCGGTTATTTTAAATCCGATTATGTTTATCCCATGGCTGATTTCCACACCACTGGCAGCAGCGATTGGATGGATAGCTATTGAAGGTGGATTTATGGCACCATTTAGTCTGGTGGGACCCTATATTCCATTGCCATTTGGCGCATGGATTGCCTGTATGGACTGGAAATATCTTCTTGTATGGGCACTCATTATTCTAGTGAATGTAGCATTATATTATCCATTCTTTAAGATTGTAGAAAAACGGGCACTGGAAGCAGAGCAGAGTAAGGTGAAGGACACAAGAACCTTAGAAGATATCGAATTCGACTTTTAGGAGGAAGAAACATGAAAATATTATTAGTGTGTTATGGAGGTCTTTCCACCTCGATGCTTGTAAACCGTATGAAAACAGCGGTTGAAGAATCTAAGAATCTCAGAGATAAAAATATCGTCATCGAGGCATGGGGGAAGGAAGAGTATTATGAAAATCTGGATGATACCCGCATTATCATGCTGGGGCCTCAGGTTTCCATGCTACAGGAAGAGGTAAAAAGGGTTGCTCTGGATCACGGGTATGATGTTCCGGTTGTTGTTATTGATAAGGATTACTATGGGGCAATGGAGGCTGTACCTGTATTGCTGGCGGCATTTGATGCCATGAAAGCACATAAAGAAAAAAAGGGGGGATAAACATGGAGGAGCTTATGCTGGAAGCATTTAAGATTATCAGCGAAGCTGGAAATGCATCGGCATTGTTTTTAAAGGCGGTGGCTGCTGCAGAGAATGAATGCTTCGATGAAGCGGATATACAAATGCAGACAGGTAATGATTCTCTTGTGGCAGCTCACCAGCTGCAGACAGAGCTGCTGCAGAAGGAGGCAAGTGGCTGTGTGAGCGAGTATTCGCTCATTATGGTGCATGCGCAGGATCATTTGATGAATGCAATTTTAATGAAAGATATGGCAAATTCGATCATAAAGCTGAACAAGAAAGTAGCAGCTATGAAATAAGCACCGCCGTTGCAGGAAATATAAAAGGGTCTCTAAATTAACGTAGGGTTGTGAAAAAAAACGCTCTAAATAAACGTAGGGTTTTATGATGATTGAGGTGTGCTCTAAAGTATTATAG
>OGFC01001591.1_pt1 | contig 12459 bp, 10 predicted proteins | sample 1570841 | NCBI WGS metagenome assembly OGFC01 (sample SAMEA2582137, study PRJEB24529) | metagenome | biome: Human gut stool | place: China | collected 2011 | reverse complement strand
AAAATTTTATACATATTGCTTTTTTTTCTAAATATAATTAGAATTATCAACTATCTTTGCCCGAAACCTTCATAAACAAATTTAGTAAATGAATGATATTCTATTAGTTAGACAATTACAAGAAGGTAATTCCGAGGCTTATAAACAAATGTTTATCAAGTACTATTCTCCTTTATGCGAATACATTTCCCAATACGTAACAGATGAAGACGCCGAAGAACTGGTACAAGATCTAATGCTTTTCATATGGGAAAACCGAAAAAATATCATTATCACTCAATCCTTGAAATCATATTTATTTATAGCAGTTAAACATCGGTGCCTGAATGCGATTCAAAAGAATTTATATCATAAGAAAGTACATACCCTTCTTTATGAAAAACTAAAAGAGCAATTTGAAGATCCTGATTACTACTTCGTGAACGAACTGACAGAGAATATAAACAATGCTATCAAAGAACTTCCTGACACTTACCGAGACACATTCACCTTAAGCCGTTTCGGTGAGCAAACCAATGTTCAGATAGCAGAGCAACTTGGAGTGTCCGTCAAAACCGTCGAATACCGTATCAGTCAATCCCTGAAAATTCTTCGTGTTAAACTGAAAGACTATCTCCCTCTTCTTTCCTTTTTATTCGGGTTTCCTTCCTGATACATCCGGAGAAAGTTCAATTTCCCTTGCAGGAAAGTTGTTGCCGAGGGCGTCGGCTATATTGTCGACAGTGTCGGCTAAATTGTCGAGGGCGTCGGTAAAGCTTTCGACAGCGTCGGCAATAACTTTTCCCGGCAACAAAATCAATTTATATCGGGATATTTTTAACTAAATGCCGGGAAGAATGGCCTTTCCCTTTTGGTTAATAAATCAAAATCATCACAGATATTATTAAACTTAATCAAGTCGGAGCCGTCTATCTTCTCGTAACCGGAAACCAGTCCGGATACATATTTGTTTGATACAGATAATATATTAGTTATGAAATCGGGAAGATACTTTTTATGGTTATTTCTTATTCTCTTTTCTTTGCCGGCATTCGCACAGCGGGGTGGAGTTGATGTCACAGGAACTGTGATAGAAGAGGGGAACAACGAGCCTATTGAACAGGCTACGGTACGCTTGTTAAATGTAAAGGACAGTACGATGGTCGGAGGGGTGGCCAGTTCGCGTAATGGTAATTTCACACTGAAAGGGATCAAAGCCGGCAGTTATCTGCTGCACGTTTCTTTCGTAGGGTTCGATCCATTATATCAACCTTTACGGATCACAGGGAAAACCAACCCGGTGAATGTCGGCAAACTTGCACTTAGCGACGGTTCCATTATGCTCGGAGAAGCGGTGGTAATCGGAAAAGCACCGGAAGTGGTTGTCCGCAACGACACGGTCGAATATAATGCCGATTCCTACAAAACGACAGAAGGAGCCGTGCTGGAAGATCTGTTGAAGAAGATGCCGGGTGTGGAAGTCGACAGTGAAGGAAAGATCACCGTCAACGGAAAGGAGATCAAGAAGGTATTGATCGATGGGAAAGAATTCTTCTCCGACGACCCGAAAGTGGCTTCTAAAAACCTGCCCTCGAAGATGATTGAAAAGGTACAGGTACTGGATCGCCTAAGCGATATGGCACGAATGACCGGATTTGACGACGGGGACGAAGAAACCGTTATCAACCTGACCGTAAAGCCGGGGATGAAACAAGGATGGTTCGGGAATGCCTTTGCCGGATATGGTAGCGACGACCGGTACGAAGGGAATTTCATGGTCAACCGGTTTATCAACAACGACCAGATCACCATTATGGGAGGATTGAATAATACGAACAATATGGGATTCTCGGACATTGCTTCCAATATGTTTTCAGGTATGGGCGGACAGCGCGGCGGACGTATAAGAGGAGCCGGAAACGGTATCACCTCGTCCGGCAATGTGGGATTGAACTTCAGTAAAGAGTTCAATAAGAAGCTGACGCTTGGTGGCAATGTGCGCTATTCGCATTCCGACAATGATGCACAAAGCAAGATCAACAGGACGAACTTACTCCCTAACGACAGTAGCACAATCAAAAACGAGTTGAATAACAACAATACCAAAAGCGACAATATTGCAGCCGACCTGCGTATGGAGTGGAAACCGGACACGCTAACCCAAATCATTTTCCAACCCAGCTTCACTTACAGTAACAGTCACAATCGGGAATCAGGTTCGTTCAACACACTGACCAACCGGAGAGACACTGTCAACCTCGGTGAATCCAGCTACCTTTCCGACGGTGAAGGCTATAACCTGAATGCACGATTGGAATTCAGCCGGAAGCTGAACGATGAAGGACGCGTTTTCAGCGGCTCTTTATCCGGAGGTACAAGCGATTCCTACAATAAAGGATTGAACTATTCCAATACGGAATACTTTATGGGGGACGAACAAAATGAACTGATTGACCAGCAATTCAGATACGACAATAAAGGTTTCAATTACCGGGTTTATTTATCATGGGTGGAACCGATCGGGCACAACAACTTCATCCAGGCGACATACAGTTTCAGCCAGAACAAGCAGGAATCCCTGAAGAACTCTTACGTTAAAGAAGAAGGAAGCGATATATATAATGTATTGGATACGGCATACAGTAAAAGTTACCGTAATAATTTCGTCACCCAACAGGCCAGCCTGGCATTCAAAGCGGTTCGTGAGAAATATGATTATACGGTCGGAATGAACCTTTCTCCTTCACATAGCGTAAGCGAAAACTTTGTTGGCGACTCGACGCTGTCGCGCCTGACACGCAATGTGATCAATGTTTCGCCAATGATCCGGTTCAACTACCGGTTCGACAAACGTACGAATCTAAGGATCAACTATCGGGGACGCACCAGCCAGCCTTCGATGACGCAGTTGCAGCCGGTTGCCGATATTTCTGATCCGTTGAATACGATCACCGGTAACCCGGATCTGAAACCGACCTATTCAAACAACCTGTTTGCCCGTTACCAGAAATTCATTCCCGAAAAGCAAACTGCTCTTATGATCATGTTGAATGCAAACTACATCATGAATGATATCGTCACCAAATCCGTTTACGTCGGCGAGTCAGGAAGGAAGATGACTACTTACGATAATGTCAACGGTAATTACAACGGTAATCTCCGTGTATTGTTCAATACTCCACTGAAGAATAAGAAATTCTCGATCAATTCCATGACAATGGCTTCTTACGCCAATACCAATGGTTTCATTAATGAGGAGAAAAACACGAACAAGAATTACACCGCGATGGAGCGTGCCGGCATCGACTTCCGGTCGGACTACATCGACCTGGGATTAAATGGAAACATCCGTTATACCGGTGCAAAGAACTCACTCCAGGGACAGAACGACCAGAATACTTTCAACTACGGTCTGGGGGGAACGACAGCTATTTATCTTCCGCTCGATTTCAAGGTTGAAAGTGATATAACCTGGTCTGCCAACTCCGGTTATGCCGAAGGTTACAAGCAAAAAGAAGTATTGTGGAATGCATCGGCATCCAAATCATTCCTGAAGGGAAACCAGGCTACAATTCGTTTTAAGATATACGATATCCTGCAACAACGCAGTAATATTTCCCAGACAATCAACACCGAATATACCCAGTATTCGGAATACAATACATTGAGCAGCTACTTTATGGTTCACTTCATCTACCGGTTCAGCATCTTTAAAGGGGGAGCCAGTATGAACGACGTACGCGGACCGGGTGGCAGAGGTCATGGCGGCCCGCCACGGTTCTGATATCCGAACGTAAAACATTTCAGCCTATAAACAGTAATCGGTGGTAAAAGCTCGTCAGAACATTTACCACCGATTGCGTTTTCCTATACATTATTATATATACTATACTTTCAGGCTATACGGTTCGCGTATCGGATTACCGCGTCGTTTGTTCGCTTCATCGTCAAAGAAGAACTCTTCTTTCTCCGGATTCCACACCAGTTTACGGTCGAACTCATAACACAAATTCACGATATGGCACAGGGAAGCCGTGCGGTGTCCGATCTCCACAGTGCTAAGCGGTTGCTTGCGGGTCTTCATGGAAGTAAGGAAATCATTATAATGATCGTCACTCTTGTACAGCTTGATCTTATCCTCTCCGATCACTTCATCCTGCAATTTCGCCGGGATCGTGTCCAGGAAACTACGGCTGATATCGATCACTCCATCCGAACCGATAAAACGAACGGCGTTGCCATCCGCTTTACGGAAAGGCTCATGTGTCATAACAGTACCATTGGCGTAACGCATACTGAGAGGACGCAGTTCCCCTTCTTCCGGCGGAGTAAATTCGATCGGGCCGGAATCGTCCATGCCTAATGCCCATTGGGCGATATCAAACATATGAGCACCCCAGTCGCAGATCATACCGCCACCATATTCTTTATAGTTTCGCCAGTTCGGGAACATATTACGTTCCATAGGCGGTGCCAGTTCTTCATTATAAACATTCATAGGAGCCGGGCCGATCCACATTTCCCAATCCAACGTTTTAGGAACCGGTTGTGCAGGCAAATCGTACTTTACGGGAGGAGGTCCGATGGATACTTTCACTTCCTTGATCTCACCGATATAGCCGTTGCGAACCAACTCGCAGGCATGGCGGAAGTTACGCCACGAACGTTGCATATTGCCGACCTGCAATACACGGTTGTACTTTTCCACGGCATCGGCCATAGCACGGCCTTCTTCGATACTATGCGACATCGGTTTCTCTACATAGACATCTTTTCCGGCACGACAAGCTTCTATCGTTTGTACGGCATGCCAATGGTCGGGGGTTGCTATAATCACACCGTCTATATCACTCCGGTTCAATAATTCATGGTAGTCTGCATAAAGCTTAAATCCTTTATAGGCCTGCCCTTTTGCCTTTTCCGTTTCTTTTTCGACGATTTCCTGCATGGCTTTCAGCTGACGGGATTCGCAATCGGCGGCAGCTATCAGGTTAGCACGCCGGGCAAACTCCGGAGCAAGTGTCCACCGGCCCTGTGCCCCACAGCCGATAATTCCCAGATTTATCTGGTCGCTGGGAGCTACAAAATTAGTTCCGCCTAAAATGTGACGAGGTAAAATCGTGAAGCCCGCAATAGCCAGTGCCCCACTTCGGATGAAGTTCCTTCTTTTCATTGTGTCTGTCTTATGGTATTACTTACAAATTGAGATATTTCCACAAATCTATAAATAATACCTTAAAAAACAAATACTTGAACAGTGCTAAATATGGAAAATATTCCGATTAAAAGTGAGAAAGGAACGCTTTTATCAACGAAGGATTAAGTAAAGCCGGATATAGGAAACCGTAGACAGCACCGTAAAAATGGGCATTGTGATTGATATTGTCTCCCGCACGTTTAGCCATATATTGACAATAAGCCAGATAGAGCACTCCGAAGATAATTCCCGGTACCGGAATAATAGCAAACAGCAATATTTTACTCCACGGGTCGAAGAGGATAGACGAGAACAGGATGGCCGACACAGCGCCGGATGCCCCGATAGAGACATAATACGGATCGTTGTGATGTTTCAGCACATCATAGATAGAGGCAAAGATCATCCCACCGAAGTAAAGACCCAGATATCCCCACGTTCCGAAACCCAGGTATCCGAAAATACTTTCTATATAAGTTCCGAACGACCAGAAAGTAAACATATTCACCAACAGATGTGTCATATCCGCATGTACAAAGCCATGTGTAACCAGTCGGTACCATTCATTATTCTTTACCGTACGGTAAGGTATCAGCGCTAATTTGCGAAACAGTTCCTGATTATTGAAACAAAGATATGAAACAACGACTGTTATACCTATAATAATATATGTAATCATCTTCTTCCTATTTTATATTATCCGGCAAATGTAGTAAAGATTTGTTATTTCCGAATTACCTTATTACCTTTATCAACCTGTAACAAAGAATAAAAAGGATGCCGGCAGTCATACATATACAATGGGTCGTTGGGGTAATATTCATTATATTATACTCAATCACGATCATGGGGTTAGTGCTGGTTATCATTGCAGAGAACAGGAACCCGTTAAAAACCATCCCCTGGGTAATCGTGTTATTACTCGCTCCCGGTGTCGGTCTGCTCTTTTATTTCTTCTTCGGACAGGACAACAGGAAGCAGCGGATCATCTCACGCAGGACTTACAAACGCATCATGAAACGGCCGCAGGAAGGCAAGCTACCCCAGGATGCCTGTACCGTCCCCGCCCCATACCAGCCGTTGGTCACTCTTTTGAATAACAACAACCAGTCATCGCTGCTGTATGGTAGTGAAATCAAAATATATACAAACGGGACGGAGAAGTTCAAAGACCTGCTGAAAGATATACAGGGTGCAACGCATCATATCCACTTGCAATATTATATCTTCTGTGATGACGAAGTAGGCGTACGGTTCAAGGATGCCCTGATAGCGAAGGCTAAAGAAGGCGTCAAAGTGCGGGTACTCTATGACGATGTGGGTTGCTGGAATGTAAAAGATAAGTTCTTCGACGAAATGAAGGAAGCAGGGATTGAAGTCTATGCCTTCCTGAAAGTAGCGTTTCCGGTCTTCACCAGCAAGGTGAACTACCGAAACCACCGGAAGATCGTCGTGATAGACGGACAGATCGGTTATATGGGCGGCATGAACATAGCCGACCGGTATGAGAAAGGGACGGCATGGGGCACCTGGCGCGATACGCATTTCCGGATCATCGGCAAAGGTGTGCACGGGCTTCAATCGACATTCCTGATCGACTGGTATGTTGTCAGCAAAAAACTACTGAACGACAAGATATTTTATCCCCCGGCAAAGATATACCACGACGATAATATCATGCAGATTGCCACCAGCGGCCCCGTCGGTCAATGGCGTACCCTGCTTCAGGCTTATATCTTCACGATAGCCAATGCTAAAAAGTATATTTACATACAGACACCTTATTTCCTTCCGACCGAAGGGCTGAACCAAGCTTTGCTGATTGCAGCACTGGGAGGAGTCGACGTGCGCCTGATGTTACCCAAACGTTCGGATACACGTACGGCCAACATGGCAACGCACTCTTTTATCGACGAGATGGTAAAAGCCGGCGTCAAAGTCTATTTCTATAAGCCGGGCTTCCTTCATTCGAAACTGATGATCACGGACGACGCACTTGCCTGCATAGGCTCGGCCAATATGGATTTCCGAAGCTTCGAACATAATTTCGAGATCAATGCATTCGTCTACCAACCCTCTTTCGCCTTGCAGATGAAACGGGTATTCCTGCACGACCTGCACAGTTGCGAACGGCTGGTTCCTTCCCGCTGGCTCAAACGACCGGTCAAGCAACGCCTGGCAGAGTCATTCATGCGGTTGTTCTCCCCGCTCCTTTAAGCCTTTTCTTCTTTAATAAAGATACTGAAGTTGACAGAGCCGTACACCCGTCGCTGATCAAAATAAGGAAGCTCGGAGAAGTCATTATCCCTGGGATGCTCCATGACAAAGATACCCCCGTCGCGCAACAGCTCTTTTTCGAACACCAGTTTCGGAACTTCCGGCAACTCTTTCAGCGCATAGGGAGGATCGGCAAAGATAAAATCGAAACCTTGTTTCGGAGCAGAATGAAGATAACGGAACACATCACCCCGGATCAGACGCAGCGAGTCGGTTTTCAGTTCCTTAGCCACCTTTGCAATAAAAGAGGCATGGGCATTGTTCTTCTCCACCGCCGTAACGCTTTTACATTCGCGCGACAACAGTTCGAACGAAATACTGCCTGTTCCGGCAAACAGGTCGAGTGCGTCTGCACCTTCCAGGTCGGTCAGGTTGTTGATTACATTGAAAAGATTCTCTTTGGCAAAATCGGTAGTCGGCCGTGCACTGAAAGTAGACGGTACATCGAAACGCCGACGGCCATATATTCCGCTTATAATTCGCATACAGATAAAGCTATTAAATCCAACGGGGCCTGTACGATCTCGGCTCCCAACAAATAAGCGTCCGACGGTATTTCTGCCGGACTGATATATTGTATATAATTCCGCAACGTAGCAGTTATCGTGTTACGAAGGGAAGCCCCTCCATACATATGAAGCTGATCTCTTTCCTGATCCATCCCCACCTGTTTCCATACATATAATATATAGTATAGGATATCATCCGGTTTATCATACTCGAAAGAGTTGGCAAAAAGCAAAGATCCTCCGGCATAACAAACCACATCCATCATCCTCCGGTGTAAGACAACATACAACTGCCGGGGTATCAACTGCCGGCTCTGTTGTTTCCACAAAGCCAACTGAGGGGTGATATGATGGATAAATGCAGGATTGATCAGCGAACGGGAACAAAACTCATATACATCTTCATCGATACCGAACACCACTTCTACCGCCTCACGCGTCAGCAGGTTGTTCAGACATTTGCTTTCAGGGGAGAAGAAGGTGAACGATAACAGTTCATCTTTCTGTTTATCGGTAAAGACCTCTTCAGGCACCATCGTATATTGCGGAGTTACACAAACCAGATTCGTCCGCTTATAAGAATAAGTAAGAAACTCGTGCTCAAAGAAGAACTCTTTCAATGAAGCAATATAAGGCTTCGTCCGGTCGAACTCCACGTTCCTGTAAAAGAAACTTTCGTTCTCCGAAGGGCTGTATCCTGAAAAAGAAAGTCCATCCGACCTAAGCCGGATGGACATTATATATTTTCCAGAATTATCAGCAGTCAACGTATCAGGAATACTGATAGTCATAAGCGATTGATTATTCCCAGTTACCTGCGTTGTTATTAATTTCAGTCAGTGAACCTACGCGTAAACCATCATATTTACCCAGCTTTTCAGCTTTATCTTTCAGGTTTACAACCAACTGTTTGTCAAGATCACCCAGATAATCGTCATACTTAACGCCAGCTTCAAATACTTTTACAGTATAACCGGAACCGGAAGTCAACGTAGCTGTGTCCATAGAGAACTGAACGCCTGCACCCGGAACATTAGCCAGATCATCCACATTGTAGTTTGCTCCGAACAAAGTATCCTTAGCCACAACCCAAACTGTATCACGTTTGATCAAACCTTTCTTCACAGCTTCTTTCTCTGTCATACCTTTTTCCAGCTGCTCGTCAGTCAAAACACCTTCTTTGATCAGGAACGGAAGTTTGTCGTCCTTCAGGAACTTAATCAAATCGGCGAATGTACCTGCATGAGTTTTGTACACATTCTTGTACTCGATCTGAGCTTTACGAATATCGATCAGACGAGCCTTAATAGCACTTTCACGCGCATCTTTTTCCTTGTTGAATTCGATCGGCGTCATAATGCTTCTATAGCACATGTAAACAAGCAGGACAACTGCAGCTGCTACTAAAATCTTTAATGTAACTTTCATGGTTTGTATTGTTTTTTTGAATTTATTTCGTTCGGCAAATTTAAAAAAGAATATTTAATACACTACCTTTATCACCAAAATTATTGCAATCAAAATGATAAATAGTTATTTAAGCCGCCAAATTACGCAAAATTTCCCATATAATCCTACTGAAGACCAGAATTTGGCCTTAAAAATACTGACGGAGTTTCTACTTTCGGACGAAACCGACTCGATATTATTGCTAAAAGGATATGCGGGAACAGGAAAAACGTCCCTGGTAGGAGCCCTTGTCAAGACACTGACTGAACTAAAACAGAAAACAGTCTTGCTTGCCCCCACCGGAAGAGCGGCCAAAGTATTCTCTAATTATTCCGGCCACAAAGCCTTCACCATACATAAAAAGATATACCGCCAGAAGGCTTTTTCGAACGAACCGACCGGATTTTTATCGGCTGATAATTTACATAAAGATACATTATTTATAGTAGATGAAGCATCCATGATCTCGAACGACGGGCTCGACTCGGCATTTTTCGGTACAGGACGTTTGCTGGACGATCTGATACAATATGTATACTCCGGCGAGAACTGCCGCCTTATCCTCATGGGTGACGTGGCACAGCTTCCCCCGGTCATGCAAACAGAAAGCCCAGCCTTGAACGCAGAGATATTGAAAGGATATAATCTGGAGGTACGGGAAATCACGCTGACACAGGTCGTACGACAGAGTGAAGACTCCGGTATCCTGTTCAACGCCACCCGTTTGCGTAATGCCTTACGGGAAAACACGGTCGAGATCTATCCGAAACTTAACCTGAAAGGTTTCGCCGATTTCAGGAAAGTGAACGGAGACGAACTGATCGAAGAAATCTCCTCGGCCTACAGCCGCGACGGAGTGGAAGATACGATGATCATCACCCGGTCGAACAAACGGGCTACAATTTACAATAATGGTATCCGCAACCGTATCCTGTACCGCGAAGAAGAATTATCGTCAGGCGACCGTTTGATGGTGGCCAAGAACAATTACTACTGGACAAGCGAATGCAAGGAGATGGATTTCATCGCCAACGGAGAAATCGTGCAGGTAGTTCGTGTCAGACGAACCAGCGAACTATACGGATTCCGTTTCGCCGATGTTACCGTACGCTTCCAGGATTACGATCTTGAAATGGATATCAAGATACTGCTCGACACCCTGCAAACAGACTCCCCCGCCCTTCCAAAAGAGCTGAATGACAAGTTGTTCTACACCATACTCGAAGACTACGACGACATTCCGACCAAGGCGGGCAAAATGAAAAAGATGAAAGCCGACCCGCATTACAACGTTGTCCAGGTGAAATACGCCTATGCCATCACCTGCCACAAAGCACAGGGCGGACAATGGATGAACGTCTTTCTCGATATCGGATATATGACCGAAGAAATGCTGGGCGAAGATTTCTACCGTTGGCTCTATACCGCCTTCACCCGCGCCACTCATCGGTTATATTTGGTTAATTTACCGGATGAGTTTGTTGAGTGACAGTACATTTTTCATATATTAGCCACGTTACATGAATAGAAATAGTTATTTTTGCTGCAATAATACCGGGACGCCTTTAATAAGCGTCCCCGTAAAGATTAGAATAAGGAATGGCAAATAAAGAAAAAATAGATTATCTGTTACTTGATCTCAAAGAACTTGAGACGCTGATTGCCGGGATGCGGGATGCAGAGGTTTACCCGGTGTCCTTCTTTAGCCAGACTTTCAATCTGACACATAAAGTACTGAATGATCTTCATTCACTGGAAACGGCTCAGATCGAAATGTTACGCGAACAAATGGAAGCCCATCAGGCACTGATCCAATCGTTGCCGAACCCGGCTGCCGCACCGATGCCCATTGTGCCCGAAGTACAGGAAGTACAGGAAATGCAGGAAGAGCCGGTTGCTGAAACAGTAATCGTCCGGGAACCGGAGGTTAAAGTGGAAGTGAAGGAACCTGTCCGGGAAATCATTATCGAGAAACCGGAAATAATCATAGAAGAAAAGAAAGTCGTCCAACCGGAAACAGTTATCCAAGCGGAGATCATTATTCCGCCGGCTAAACCGGAAAAGCCGGCTGAAGCACCTCATAAACCCATTACGACGGAAAAGCAGGGCGTATTCCTGAGCGACCTGCTCGAAAAGAAGAATCTTTCCGACTTCCGTAAGGCATTCAGCCTGAACGATCGTTTCCGCTTCCGCCGCGAACTGTTCGGGGGCGATGAGGAGAAAATGAATAAAGCGATCACCGACCTCAACGACATTCATTCATACGAAGAATCGGTGGCTTATCTGAATAACGAACTGAAATGGAATATAGAAGATGAAGCCGTAGCCGACTTCATCAAGCTACTTGAAAAACGATTCCTGTAAGATATGGCAAAGTTAACAGTTGTACCCACTCCCGTAGGAAATCTGGAAGATATGACCTTCCGGGCGATCCGTGTGTTGAAAGAGGCCGACCTGATTCTGGCCGAAGACACACGTACGACTGGTATTCTACTGAAACATTTTGAGATACAAAACAAGATGCAGTCGCACCACAAGTTCAACGAACATAAGACGGTGGAGCAGATCGCTTCCCGCATCAAAGGCGGCGAAAACATTGCACTTGTTTCCGATGCCGGCACACCGGCCATTTCCGACCCCGGCTTTATGCTCGTAAGGGAATGTGTACGACAAGGTGTAGACGTTGAATGCCTTCCGGGAGCAACCGCATTCGTTCCGGCCCTGGTTAACTCCGGGCTACCCAACGAGAAATTCTGTTTCGAAGGCTTCCTTCCCCAAAAGAAAGGGCGGCAAACACGCCTCAAGGAGTTGTCTACCGAAAACAGAACGATCATCTTTTATGAATCACCTTTCCGATTAGTAAAGACGCTAACCCAACTAGCCGAATTCTTCGGAACCGACCGGCAAGTCTCCGTCTCGCGCGAGATATCCAAACTGCACGAAGAGACTGTACGCGGAACCCTCGAAGAGGTTATAGCTCACTTTACCGTGAACGATCCGAGAGGTGAGATTGTTATAGTATTAGCAGGCTTGAAAGATAAAAAAGAA